>OGMW01000250.1_pt1 | contig 61379 bp, 40 predicted proteins | sample 1573281 | NCBI WGS metagenome assembly OGMW01 (sample SAMEA2581907, study PRJEB24529) | metagenome | biome: Human gut stool | place: China | collected 2011 | reverse complement strand
AGGAACAGGCTCACCAGCGTGCCGCCCTCAGCGCTGGCACGCTCCACATTAAGCGTGGCATTGATGCGCTTGGCGCGTTCCGCCATAATCGAGAGCCCCACATGCTGTCCCTTTCGCTTTTCAACGATGTCCGGATCAAGTCCCACACCGTCGTCAAGGATACTCACACGCAGATCCTCAGCGTTATCGATGGTGATCAGCACACTGGAGGCGTGAGCGTGTTTACGCACATTTGAGAGCGCCTCCTGGATGATGAAGATCACCTGCAGTTTCTGGCGCGGCGTCAGCCCGATACCCTTATCGGCCACACGCAGTTTGGCCTTCACATGGGCCTGCCCTTCAAAGCGTTTGATCACTGTCTGAACACCCTCGATGAAGTCCTCCTTGTGCAGACGTTCACGGAAGTTGAGCAGCAGCTCGCGCACGTCCTCGTAGCACTCCTGAACTCCTTTACGGATTGAGGAGAGACTTTCGTCGCGAAGCGGCACATCGTTGCGGGCGATCGCATCAGTGAGGAACTGCACCTGCAGATTCAGATACGATAGCGCCTGTGCGATCGAGTCATGAAGCCCCTGCGCAAGGAGCTGACGCTCCTGAATCACGGCAAACTGACTGTCGCGCTCATTCAGGCGGGCATTCTCAAGGGCGGCACCGAAGTGCGAGGCAAAGTTCTTGAGCAGGCGCACAAGCTGTGTGGTCAGACGCGGGCCGGACTTGAAAAAGAGCGAGTACACGCCCATATCCCCCGTGGTCGAGCGGATCTGGAAGCAGTAGACAAAGTTAAACCCTTCGTCCTGGAGTGCTTTCGAGAGCGGGTATTCCGCCTCCGTGAGATGCAGGCACACAGGATAGGTTTTCTCCATGATGTTACGCACCAGTTCGTCGTCTTTTTTCAGACGCGAGAGCTGATAAATCGTATCCCCCGTGATGCCGTCCGCTGCCTCGAGCTGCATCAGACCGGAGGATTCATCAATCACATGCACGGTACAGGCATCCGCATCGGAGTGGCGGATAATGCGCGAGACAAACCCTTCGATGATTTCCTCCTGACTGCGCTGCTGGGCAAAAAAGGCGGTCATCTCGTAGAGCTGGGCGAGATAGCTGTTTTTCTCCTGCACGGACGCGGTCTTCTCGGCCACTTTCTGCTCGAGATTATCGTAGGAGTCCTTCAGACGGTCTGCCATCAGGTTGAACCCCTGAGCAATCTGACCGATTTCGTCCTCACCGCAATCCTCGACCTGCGCATTCAGATCTCCGGAGCTGAGACGGTGAATCGCGTTGCCGAGCTTGTCCACCGGCCGGATCACCCAGCGCAGAAGCAGATACATGATCACAAAGAGCGAACAGATCGCCATGATAATCAGTGAGATCTGCAGATACCGGAGCTGCCAGATGTAGTAGTCGCGGTTTTTCTCAATCATGACGGAAAACGCGGAGAGCTTGTTGACATACGGGTCAAGCGTCTCGAGCGGAACCATCATGCGTGCCTCACGCTGTGTGCGCAGCATCGGCAGGAGTTTGTCATACCAGGCGATCGAAATTGCTTCAAACTCCGACTGAATCTTTTCGCCGGGCGGGAGCATCAGCGGCTGCCACGGATCGCCCGTTCTCAGGCGTTCATACAGCTCGTTGAGTCTGCGCACCTCGTTGTCAAACGTCTCCACGGTGTACATCGGATTCGTGAAGGTGGCCACACGGAATGTGTGATAGCGCATGTTATAGATTGTCTTTGTCGCAGCGCTCGAGGCTTCAAGCTGCCAGTTGAGCAGCATGGTGTAGCCCACAAGGACCGAAATAAAGCTCACCCAGAGAAAAGTGAGAAGCAAGAGTCGAGCGGATAGGCTCTTTAAAAAACGAAAAACCGTCTCTTTCATAATGGTGTAATCGGCAAATCGGAGGTTCGGGAGAGACCGGCCGCCTCTCCCCGCTCAGAGTATAGAGACTGTCCGCAGAATCCTCCAACGCGGACAGTCCCGGCAAACAGATCAGAGCAGACGCGGGCTCTGGTCTTCAAGTTCAATGATAAAGTCCCCTGAAGGCTCTCCGCCCTCACCGGCGTTCTCGTCAGGGAGTGCGCGAACCGCTTCGGCACGCCAGGACAGCCCGATGAGGCGACCCTTGCGGGCACGGTGCAGGCAGAACTCTTCAAAGCTCTGCTTCGTGATCTGGATTTCACGCGGTTTGTTGCCGCGCCCCGTCCCGGTGATGATCACACCGCGATCATCCACCGCATTAACGGCACGGATCGTTTCACCCGCGTCAAGCTTCATGAGCGCCACACCCATGCCGCCGTTGTTGAGTTCACGGATTTCGTCAAGCGGGAAGACCAGCAGACGGCCCTTTTCAGAGATCACAGCACAGCGGGTTCGGTTACTTCCGTAGAAAACCGGTGCGAGCATCTTTGCACCCTCATTGACCTTCACAAAGGCTTTGCCCACACGCTGATAGCTCTTCATGTCTTTGACGGTACAGACAAAGCCGTAGCCGTCGGTCGTTGCCAGCAGCACGCGCTGATCATCCTCACCCACAAAGACACCGACAAAGGAGTCCTTGTCCATATCGATAAAGGAGGTGATCGGCAGACCGTCACCGCGCCCGTTGGGCAGGGCGGAAACCTTCACACTGTAGACGCGCCCCTGCTCGGTGAGGAAGTTCAGATCGTCAACGCTGCGACATTCAATGGCCACATCGAGTTCATCACCGACCTTAAAGCTCATCGCGGAGGTGTCGTGCCCGTGTCCCTTGCGAACAAGAACAAAGCCCTTCTTCGAGAGCACAACGGTCACCGGTTCATCGAGCACTTTCTGCTCGTTGACAATCGTTTCGGCCTCGCGCACCAGCGTCCGGCGCTCGTCGCCGTAGGCCTGAGCCGCCTGACGGACCTCCTTGACCAGAGCCCGGCGCAGGACCGTGTCACTGCCGAGAAGCCGTTCGAGTCCGTTCTTTTCGCGTTCGAGTTCAGCGAGTTCACGTTCAATCGCAATGGCGGCCAGCTTGGCGAGCTGACGCAGGCGGATTTCGAGAATATCCTCAGCCTGACGGTCCGTGAGGGAGAATTCCGACATGAGCACCGCCTTGGGCTCGTCCTCCTGACGGATGATTTCAATCACCCGGTCCAGATTGAGCAGCGCAATCGTGCGGCCTTCGAGCACGTGCATGCGGTCGAGTACCTTGTCAAGACGCGCCTGGCTGCGGCGACGAACCACTTCCGTGCGGAAGGCGATCCATTCCTTGAGAATCGTGAGCAGATTCTTCTGCTGCGGCTTGCCGTCAACGCCGATCATCACCATGTTGACCGAGACATTGCTCTCCATGGCGGTCTGGGCGAAGAGCGTATGCACAAACTCCTCACGGTTGATCGTACGGGACTTCGGCTCAAAAACCAGACGCACCGGTGTGCCGCTGCCCGACTCGTCGCGGGCGCGGTCAAGCAGCGCAAGCATCGCGGCCTTGGCCTGCTGCTGTTGCGCGGTGAGCGTCTTTTTCTTGGCGCGCAGCTTCGGGTTTGTGATGGATTCAATCTGATTGAGCACACCGGCCGAGGAGGCATCGGGCGGGAGTTCATCCACCACGAGCTGCCACTGCCCGCGGGCAAGGTCCTCGAAATGGTAGCGCGCACGCACGCGGATCTTGCCGCGGCCCGTGCGGTAAATGTCCCGCAGCGTGCTTCTGGGACTGATGATCTGTGCTCCGCACGGGAAGTCCGGTGCCGGCAGATACGTCATGATATCGTCGAGTGTCGCATCAGGATGATCAATCAGGTATTCGCAGGCCTGCGCAACCTCGTTGAGGTTGTGCGAGGGGATTTCGGTGGCCATACCCACGGCAATACCCGAAGCGCCGTTAAGAAGCACAAAGGGCAGTTTTGCCGGCAGTGCGACAGGCTCCTTGAAATTGCCGTCATAGTTGGGGACAAAGTCCACCGCTCCGGTATCCACCTCCTCGAGCAGCAGCTCGGCAATCGGCATCAGACGCGCTTCGGTGTAACGCATGGCGGCCTGAGAGTCGCCGTCGCGGCTGCCGAAATTACCCCTGCCGTCAACGAGAGGATATCTGAGCGAGAAGTCCTGTGCCATACGAACCATTGCGTCGTAGACAGACTGGTCACCGTGGGGGTGATATTTACCGAGCACGTCACCGACGACACGGGCGGACTTCACAACGCGGGCACCGGCCTTGAGTCCCATCCTGTCCATATCGATCAGGATGCGGCGCTGGACAGGCTTCTGACCGTCGGTCACATCAGGCAGTGCACGGCTTTTCACCACGCTCATGGCATATTCAAGGTAGGCACGGGAAGCGTAGCGGGCAAGTGTGAGAGCACCGTCCTCTTCGAGCTCACCGCTCATCACATCCTGCATGCTGCCCAGGGGGCTGGATGCTGGGGTATCCCCCTCACCGGCGCCCTCATCATCCCCGCTGCTGCCGGCGTCATCGGCATCATCGTCATCATCGCCGTCCTCATCGCCGCCGTCACCGCCGGTGCCATCAGAACCGGTTTCGGGCGCAGGGATATCCTGAGCCTTTTCGTCCGGGGTTTCCCCGGCGCTTTCGGGTTCAGCTGCAATCTGCTCCCCGGCAGCGTCTTCTGCCGCAGCCGTCACTTCAGTCATTTCATCAACTTTTGCGGCGAGATCCTCTTCTCCGAAGAGAGTCATCACGCCTTCCGTATCCATTCCTGCGGATTTTGCTTTACGTCCCATTTAATTTCCCCTCCTTATCAGACATCTGCCTCTGCCTCGTCGCCGAATGTTTCCATCCAGCGCCGGCGGTCATTGGCTTCGTTGCCTCCCATCAGGAGGTTCATCACCTGGTGCGTCACCTGTTCCGTCACGCCACCGAGCGCCACAGGGAGCAGACGGCGGGTGTCCGGATGCAGTGTTGTTTCTGCGAGCTGGTCTGCATCCATTTCGCCCAGACCTTTAAAGCGCGAGATCTGAATCTGCTCATCGCTGAAGCCCTCCTTGCGCAGCACTTCGAGTGTGCGCTGCAGCTCGCGGTCATCCAGACAGTAGAGCTTGCGTTCGGCCTTTTTGCCGCGTTTGGGCACATCAACACGGAACAGCGGCGGCATCGCCACAAAAACGTGTCCGAGCTCGATCAGCTTCGGGAAGTGACGGTAGAACAGCGTCAGGAGCAGCACCTGAATATGGCTGCCGTCAACGTCAGCGTCAGAGAGGATGCAGATCTTGCCGTAGCGCAGTCCCTTGAGATCGGGCTCACCCTCCTTCGGGTGCGGATCCACGCCGATGGCGACAGCGATATCATGAATCGTGTCCGAGCGGAAAAGCTCCCCGCCATCGACCTCCCAGGTGTTCAGAATCTTGCCGCGAAGCGGCAGCACAGCCTGAAATTCCTTATCACGGCCTTTCTTGGCTGAACCGCCTGCCGAGTCCCCTTCCACAATGAAGAGTTCGTTGCGCGAGATATCCGCCGACTCGCAGTCGGTCAGCTTGCCCGGGAGCACAGCCACGGTCGAGCCTTTACGTTTTTCGTATTTGGAGGACTGGCGCTGACGGGCCTGAGCCTGCGCAATGATCAGCTCGGCAAGCTTTTTGCCCTCTTCAATATGATCATTGAGCCAGAATTCGAACTGCGGGCGCACAAAACTGCTCACGAGTTTCATCGCATCGCGGCTCGTAAGCTTTTCCTTGGTCTGTCCCTGAAACTGCGGGTCAATCGACTTGGTCGAGAGCACAAAACTCGCCCGCGAGAACACGTCCTCGGAGAGCACTTTCACGTTCTTGGTCTGCAGACCGTAGGCCTGCATAAAAGCGGTCATGGCCTGAAAAAGCCCGTCCTTGAGACCGGCTTCGTGCGTGCCGCCCTGCGGCGTCGGAATCAGGTTCACATAGCTTTCGCGCTCTGTGGGCCCCTCGGCCGTCCAGATCACCACCCAGGAGGCACCCTCCCCGACAGAGAATCCTTCAGTGGTCTCATCGGCAAAGCCCGAGGCTTCAAACGGCGGAATATACGGCTCGGCAGCAAGCTCAGAGAGCAGATATTCACGCAGCCCGCCTTCGTACTTCCACTTTTTGACGGCGCCGGTGATCTCATTGGTATAGGTCACTTCACAACCGGGCAGCAACACGGCCTTGGAGCGCAGCAGCCGCGTGAGCGCCGCCTCCGGAATCTCCGGACTGTCAAAGTAGTGCGCATCGGGCCAGGCGGTCACCCGCGTGCCGGTATGGGTCTTGCCGCGCTTACTTGCACTCAGGGTAAGACCCTCTGCGACCTCGCCGTTGACAAAACCCATGTGCGCCTCCTGCCCCTCGCGCCAGACGGTCACGTCCATCCGCGAAGAGAGCGCATTGGTCACAGACACCCCCACGCCGTGCAGACCGCCCGCAAAAGAATACGGCCCGGAGCCGTCTTTTTTGGTGAATTTGCCGCCGGCATGCAGCTGGGTGAAGACGAGTTCAACCACGGGGATTCCCTCCTCGGGATGAATCCCGAACGGAATACCACGACCGTTATCCTCAACACTCACGGAACCATCGGCGTGTTTGGTGACATCAATCCGGGTTCCGTAACCAGCGAGCACCTCGTCACTGGCGTTATCAATGACTTCCTGAATGATGTGAAGGGGATTGTCGGTGAGGGTGTACATCCCCGGACGCTGCTTGACAGGCTCCAGCCCTTTAAGCACCTTAATCGAATTAACGCCGTAGTCTTCCTGTTTTCCTGTTTTTCTGGCCATATCGTCTCGTGAATCGTCCTGAGTCCTGTATTGTTGAAGGCATTTTAGCAAACTGCGCTGCCGGTCATTTGATATACGCTCCTTTTTTGACCTAGCCAAATGCCGTTTCCGCACTCCCGCGCAACGCCTGATGCGGACAGTGAAAGAGTGTGTCCTTCAATCTTAGCCCCTTTAGATCCTTCAGGTAGCAAACGCTACCACTTTTGGGCAATCAAACATCCCCCGAATTTTTATTAACCCCTCAGTCCTTAAGACTATTGAAAAAAGGGTTGGATTTTTTCTAAAATTTATCCCTGTTGATCCGGCTTCTGCCGGATTACTTTTCTGCAAAAAAACGAGTTTTTATTCAGTACTATGTTCCATCCTGTCTCTTGGTTATCCTGCATTTATCTTGTTGGCGCCATTGCGACGTTTTTCACTGGAGCGCCGGCTCATCTTGATCAGTCATCCCTTACTGCGACGGTGGAGACCACGCAGCGCCTGATGACGGCACTGATCTGGCCCTTCTACTGGCCCATGCGCCTGAGCTGGATGGCTTCTCACCCGCTCAGCGTGGCATAGTCAGAGACGAAAAGCTGCTTTACAACATAAAGGATGTCAGACACGTGTCTGCATCCTTTTTGCTTTCCGGCGTCCGGTATGTTGTGTTAAGGTTACAAACTCGCCCGTATGATTCTCTGCAATACTTCTGCAAATCTGTAGACTATGGGATTTAACTGTTTCACAAGCTTTTCTCGCGCCTAGGAGCAACTTCTATGGGTAAGCTTTACATGGGCTTTGACGCCGGTACGCAGAGCGTTAAGGTCGCCGTCTATGACGAGCAGTTCAACTGCATCACCAGTCATAGTCTTCCCACCACTCTCAACTACCCGCAGCCGGGCTGGGTTCAGATGGATGCTGACGAGTTTCTCAGCATCACCGTCCGGAATATGCGTGCCTGTGCGGACTCGCTGCGCGAGGCGGGCTATGACCCTCGCGATGTCAGCGTGATCATGGGTGACGGGATCATCTGCGGTATTGTCGGCGTTAATGCTGACGGTAAAGCCATCACACCGTATGTGAACTACCTCGACAGCCGCACAACGGCTGACGTGGAGGCGCTTAACGCGCGCGGTCTGGAGATCTGGGGCCGTGAGACGGGCAATGCGCTCGCCTCGCCGATGTTCCCTGCCATGTTTGCCCGCTGGTTCCTGAAAAACGACGAAAGCTTTAACCGTGACGGTGTCAAGTTTGTTCACAACGCCCCCTACATTCTGATGAACCTTGCCGGCCTCAAGGGTGACAAGGCCTTTATCGACTGGGGTGCCATGTCCGGCTGGGGGCTGGGCTACGACGTCCAGAAGAAGGTCTGGTCCGAAGAGCAGCTCTCCATTCTCGGCATCGAACCGCGCTACATGCCGCGCATCGTCAAGCCCTGGGACACGATCGGCACGCTCACCGAAGAGATGGCTGAAAAAACAGGGCTGCGCGCCGGTATTCCGGTTCTCGGCGGTGCCGGGGACACTATGCAGTCGATGCTCGGTGCCGGTATCTTCACCGCCAACCAGGGGGTGGACGTGGCCGGTACCTGCGCCATGTTCTGCGTCTCCACAAGCGGCATCGTTCCCGAACTCTCGCGTCCCGGCACGGGCCTCATTTTCAACTCCGGCACTCTGCCCGACACATACTTCTACTGGGGCTTTGTGCGTACCGGCGGGCTGTCTCTGCGCTGGTTCAAGGATCATGTCTGCCAGCAGCAGGACAACGCCGACTACTACAAGCATCTCAGCCTGGGGGCTGCCAAAGTGCCCGCCGGCTGCAACGGCGTGCTGTTTCTGCCCTATCTCACCGGCGGCTCCGGTGAAGAGAAGGAGGCCAGCGGGTGCTTCCTTAACATGACCATGGACGACGATCAGTTTGTCATGTGGCGAAGCGTGCTTGAGGCGATCGGCTATGACTACATGGGGCTTGCCGACGTTTACCGCAAGGCCGGTGTCAACCTTGACCGGATCACGGTAACCGAAGGCGGCAGCCGTGACCCGCTCTGGAATCAGATCAAGAGTCACATGCTCAATGCCCGGCTCGTGCGTTTCAAGAACGCGGGCGGCGCAGTGCTCACCAACTGCATCTTCGGCGCCTACGCCGTGGGGGATCAGAAGGATGTGGTGGCTGCTCTCTCGGCAAACATCGCCCTTGACGGTGAATACGAGCCCAATGCGGAGCTCTCCGCCCGCTACCGCCGTCTTTACACGCTGCGCAACACGCTCGTGCGTGAGGACATGAAAGCCGCGTTCTCGCGCCTTGTGTCGATGCGCGAACCGGCTGACGCCTGATCAGGGTCTGATCACAGACAAACGCGGCACCGTTTCTTTTCAGCAGAAGCGGTGCCGTTTGTTTTCCTCTCTTCAGGCGAACGCACAAAAAAAGCGACAGACCGGAGCGGTCTGTCGCTTTCTCTATCAGCCGGAATTATTCAGCGCCTTCCTGCTGACCTTCCACAAAGGACGGACGCAGGAGTTCCTCACCGAGCACCTTACGCAGAGAGCTCATATAAACGAGCACCTCATTGTTGCCGTAGAGACTGTCAAGCTCCTTACGGATGCTTTCGAGCTCACCGGGTTTGGGCGCGGTGTATTCGTGCCGGGTGACCTGAGCCACCGCATAGGAGCCGTCAGGCAGGCGCACACCGGTAAAGCCCGGGAGCGTCTTGTCATCCATCATGGCGGCACGCAGCACGAGATCCTGAGAGATGTTCATCGGATTGGAGAGCGAGACCGAGCGGGCTTCAGAGAAGCCTTCAAGCTTGCCCGACTTGCTTTCGTCGGCAATCAGCTTCTGGCCGGCAGCCTCAGCGAGTTCAGCGGCACGACTCAGACTGATTTCCTTTTCAATGTCGGCACGAACCTCATCGAGGGGACGCAGGTGCTGCGGCGTGTGCTTGACCACACGAGCCGTGATGAGCACGTTCGGACGGACTTCAATCGCGGAGGTGTTGTGCTTTTCCTTGAGTGCGTCTTCAGAGAAGAGGCTTTCAACAACGTGGTCGTTGATGAGCGCACGCAGAGCAGGATTGAGCGGACCGTCACGCGTGATGTTCTCCGCCTTCTGAATCTTCAGACCGAACTTCTCGGCGAGCGGCTGGAGGCTTTCCGGACGTTCATAGGACATGTTCGTGAAGTCTTCGGCCTTCTGTGCAAACTCGCGCACAGCCTGCTGCTGTTTGTAGTTCTTTTCAATCTCGCCGCGGACCTGTTCATAAGGCTTGACCGTGGAGGGACGCACGTCGGTCACATCAATGATGTGGAAACCGTATTCGGTTTCAACAGGACCGACAATCTCACCCTTGTTTGCGGCAAACACAGCCTTTTCAAAGGGTTCAACCATGGCACCGTGACCGAAGAATCCAAGGTCACCACCCTCACCGGCGGAACCCGGGTCGTTGGAGAACTCTTTGGCGTATTTGGCAAAGTTTTCCGGATCGGCCTTCACCTTGGCGAGAACCTCTTCGGCCTTCTTGCGCGTGGCTTCAACATCCTTCTTCTTTTCATCAAAAGCAATCAGGATATGGCTCGCACGGCGTTCTTCAGGCACGCCCCAGCGGTTCTTGTTCTGTTCGTAGTACGTGCGCATTTCCTCTTCGCTCGCCTTGGCATCGACCTTGATGTCTTCGGGCGAGAGCGTCAGGTATTCGATAGAAACCTCTTCAGGAGCGGTAAAGCGCTTGGTGTTGGCGTCATAGTTGGCCTTCACGTCCTCCGGCGTCACCTTCACCTGCGAAAGGAAGGCATTCACGTCGAGCACACGGGTGCGCATTTCACTCTTGATCGTGAGCGCACGGTGGAGATTTTCCACCACAGGCTGAGGAACGAGTGCGGAATTGAACACGCCGGTGGTCAGCGTCTGACGGGCGAGGTCCTGACGCATTTCAAGCACGAAAGCCTGGTCGGAGGTACCGCGGCTGCGCAGGAACTGTTCATAGCGGGCCGGCACAAACTTGCCGTCCTCCTGGAAAGCGGTTGTTCCCTTGATCACAGAGACGGCATCGGCTTCACTGATGCTGATGAAATTATTCTTGACGGACTGCTCCACAGCGCTCTGGTTGGCAAGCTGATCAAGGATGCTCTGACGGCCTTCCCTGTTGTCAAGCATCGAGGCCTTGAAGTTTTCACCGAGCTGGGCGCGGAGCTCTTCGAGCTGGACACGCTTCTGACGGTCAAACATTTCAGGGGTGATTGATACCTCGCCGATCTTGATAATGGCGTTGTCAGATTGCCGGATGCGGTTGTAGCTGTAAATCCCGGTCACGACAAAACTAGGAATAATCAGCACCATGGCGATAAACATCAGCCAGCGCTTATGATTTCGAAATGCGTCAAGCATGGTATTCCTTATTTTTCCTGATTGAATGCGGACAGCCTGACACTGTCCGCAGCGCTCAGTGAGCGGTCGCATCTCAGCGGGCGGTATTGCCCTGAAGAGATGAGACTTTTCTTATTTTGTTTTTTCCGTGGGCCCGCGCACTGCTCTGCGCGAACACGGACATGAAGACTGATTTTAGCGAATTTCCGTGCGCCACGAAAGAAGCGATCCTGATTTTGTGCCGCAAAGCCGTGACAAAGCGTTGCACACAGGCCGCGCCGGAGAAAACAAAAAATCCCGCGGTGTCCGTCAGACACCCGGGATTCCGTATAAGAAGCGTGGCGGAGTGAACGGGGCTCGAACCCGCGACCCTCGGCGTGACAGGCCGATACTCTAACCAACTGAGCTACCACTCCAATTCCTGTGAGCAGTATCACACTGAGAAGCGAAATTATACATAACTTTCGGGAACTGTCAAGATACTTTCCTGAAAACACCGAAAATTATCTGGTGGGTGCTGAGAGTCTCGAACTCCCGACCTACGCCGTGTAAAGGCGCCGCTCTACCAACTGAGCTAAGCACCCTCAGTACCATTTCGCTTGAGCAGAACTGTTATTTTACAACATCCTTCATAGCCTGCGCTACCCTAAATTTGGGATAGCGGCGGTTTTCCACCTCAAATACGCCCCCGCGGGGATTGTGGTACTTTCGGGCCTTGCTTTCGACAACATAGAACGTGCCGAAGCCCTGAAGACGGACATAGTCACCGCGCTGAAGAGCGGCGATGATCTCTTCCATGGTTGCATCAAGCGCAAGAGCAGCTTTGTTTTTGCTCAGGTCAGTGCGCATAGCGATTTTTTCGATGAGGTCTGTTTTGTTCATCGTCTTCTCCTTAAACACCTAAAAAACCGCGACTCCCCTTAAGTCGTGTGACGGCTTTGAGAATCGCGGTTTAATCGGCTCTTAGTTTACGGAAGCAGGCTGACGCTTCGTCCCTGTGCGTTTTTTAGGCGGCACAATGGCGGCTGACTCAGACTTGACTTCCTTTTTCTTGCTCTCCTTGAGCGGTTCGGGCATCCTGACCAGTGCAAGCTTGAGCACATCATCGATGCTCTTGACAGGCACAATGTCAAGGGCCTTACGGGCGCCCTCGGGAATATCCTCGATATCGCGGCGGTTTTCCTCCGGGATAATCACGGTCTTGCATCCCGCACGCAGTGCAGCGAGAACCTTCTCCTTCAACCCGCCGATCGGCAGCACATCGCCGTGCAGGTTGATCTCACCGGTCATTGCCACATCGCTTCTGACGGCAATACCCGTCATCGCGGAAACAATAGCGGTCGTCGTGGCGGCACCGGCGGAAGGACCATCCTTGGGCGTGGCACCGTCAGGATAGTGCACGTGCAGGTCTGTCGAGTAGAACACGTCAGACTTGATGCCGAACTGTTCGGCGCGGGCACGCACCACACTGCGGGCGGCCTCCACACTTTCCTTCATCACGTCGCCGAGGCTGCCGGTACGCTGGATATTGCCTTTGCCGGGGAAGACCTGCGCTTCAATGAGGAGCAGATCACCGCCCACTTCGGTCCAGGCCAGGCCGTTGACAACACCCACACGGGGTTCCTTCTCGGCGAATTCGACCGTAAAGCGGGGAATACCGAGATAGGTATGCAGATCCTTTTCCTCAACGCGGGTGAGCTGCACCGGCTCAGAGCGCTTCATACGGCGGCTTGTGCGGGTCTTCGGTTTGTCCCCGGTGCCGTCGCCGGTTTCACGGGCAAGCACAACCTTGCGCAGAATCGAACCGATCGAGCGTTCCAGACCGCGCACACCGGCCTCACGGGTGTAGTAGCGGACAATGCCGCGAATGGCATCGTCAGTGATTTCGACTTCGCCTTCGACAAGACCGTTCAGACGCAGCTGCTTGGGAATCAGATGCTTCCTGGCGATATTGAGTTTTTCCTCTTCGGTATAGCCCGAGAGGCTGATGACCTCCATACGGTCAAGCAGCGGACCGGGGATGTTGTAGCTGTTGGAGGTCGCCACAAACATCACATCCGAGAGGTCATAGTTGAGCTCAATGTAGTGATCCTGGAAGGTGTTGTTCTGTTCCGGATCGAGCACTTCGAGCAGCGCAGCCGCAGGGTCGCCGCGGTAGTCATGACCGAGCTTGTCGATTTCGTCAAGCAGAAACAGCGGATTGCGCACGCCGGCGCGGATCATCGCCTTGATGATCTGTCCGGGCATGGAGCCGACATACGTACGGCGGTGACCGCGGATTTCGCTTTCATCATGCACGCCGCCGAGCGCCATACGGACATACTTACGGCCTGTGGCACGGGCGATGGACTCGCCGAGCGAGGTTTTGCCCACACCCGGAGCGCCCACAAGGCACAGAATCGGCGCCTTCATCTTGCCCACGCGCTTTTGCACGGCAAGGTATTCCAGAATACGGTCCTTGATCTTATCAAGACCGGCATGGTCCTCATCGAGAATCTGACGGGCCTTTTTCAGGTCAGTCGACACCCGGCTCGACTTCGTCCAGGGAATTTCAAGGAGGTTGTCCAGATAGCTGCGCACCACAGCAGCCTCACTGCTCATGGGCGGCATCTGACGCAGACGCTTGAGTTCCTGACGGGCGGCCTTTTCCACTTCGCTCGGAAGCTTGGCCTTACGGATCTTCTCCTCCCACTCGGTAAACTCGTTGGTTTCCCCCTCGGGATTGTCATCACCGAGTTCACGGCGGATGGCCTTGATCTGTTCATTGAGGTAGTACTCGCGCTGATTCTTCTCCATCTGGCGCTTGACACGGTTGTCAATACGCTGCTGGATGTCACGCAGCTGCACCTCACGTTCGAGCAGTTCGCTGATGCGTTCAATACGGCGGCCCCAGCCGAGTTCCATCAGAACTTCGGCTTTCTCCTGCGTCGAGAACTTCGCCGCGGAAGCCACGATACCGATCATGTTGTCAAGATCCTCAACGTCACCGTACTTCGTGAACACTTCCATCTGAGTGCGATCAAGATCGGCAGCCGTCTTCCACACTTCGCGCAGCGCACGCACGTACAGTGCCTTTTCCTTGTCGGAGAGTACCGGAGGCGCGACGCGTTCACACTCGGCAAAGAGCGAGCCGTTTTCCTCAAAAACTTTCAGGACACGGTAACGTTCAAGACCGTATACGAGCGCCTTTACCGTTCCGTCAGGCAGGCGCAGGAGCTGTTCGAGGTTGGCAAGCGTTGCCACCTCATACAGATCCTTCTGTTCGGGGTTGTCAACCCTGGCATCCTTCTGCGTGATGAGCAGAATCCGCGATTCATAATCACCGCGTGAGAGCTCAGCGGCTTTGATCGACTTGTCCCGACCCATAAAGATCGGGGATCGGGTAAACGGGAACACAATCACATCCCGAATGGCAAGCGCCGGGAGTGTGACTTTTTCAGGGTACTTAGCGACTTTTTTCATCTCAATCAACCATCATTAAACTTGTAAAGAGGAGTGTTCCACTGTCAGGAGGATGCCTGCCGCAATGTCCGGGAAGAGACCCGAACGCTTCGGGTACAGGTCTCTGGCGGCTATGAACTCTGAAAGCGGGAGGCCCCTTTCAGACTATCGTTCTTTTTCTACTCGGATTCATAACCTCCGGCGGCAGCGCCGCGGTGAACAACCGCGGCCTTAGCCTCAAGATTATTGATAAGAACACTCTTATTTATTGCAACTATTGTAGCGCAATGCGCGAAAATCTACGTCCGCCCTACTCTTCAGTCCTAGTTATTCCGAGCGCTCAGAAGCGCGGATTAATTCGACCGGCGTGCCTTTTTCGACTGTGTCCTTTGTAACACGTGCACCGACGATATTACCCTCGGTCGGGATATCAAACATCGCGTCAAGCAGCACGCCTTCAACAATCGAACGCAGGCCGCGGGCACCGGTTTTACGCGTGATCGCCTTGTGTGCGATCGCCTGAAGCGCCTCGGGCGTGAACTCCAGATCAACGCCTTCCATCGCAAGGAGCGCCTGGAACTGTTTCACAAGTGCGTTCTTCGGCTCGGTCAGGATGCTGATCAGGGCTTTCTCATCGAGCTCCTCAAGGGCGGCGATCACAGGAAGACGGCCGACCAGTTCAGGAATAAGACCGTACTTCACCAGATCACCCGGCTCAATCTGCTCGTAAACGGCAGTGAGGCTCTTTTTCTCGGGATCCTTGCTGTAGACCTTGCCGGCAAACCCCATCTCGGCCTTTTCCGTACGGCGGCCGACAATGTGCTGCATCCCGTCAAACGCACCGCCGCAGATAAAGAGAATCTGGGAGGTGTCCACCTGAATCATGGCTTTGCCGGGATTTTTGCGTCCGCCCTGAGCCGGCATGGAGGCAACTGTGCCTTCGACGAGTTTGAGCAGTGCCTGCTGCACCCCTTCGCCCGAAACGTCACGGGTGATGGAGGGATTTTCACTCTTGCGGGCGATCTTGTCGATTTCGTCAAGATAGATAATGCCGCGCTGGGCACGTTCCACATCACCGTCGGCCGCCTGAACCAGTTTGGCAACGATATTCTCGACGTCCTCACCGACATAACCCGCTTCTGTGAGCGTGGTCGCATCGGCAATCGCAAACGGCACATCAAGCGCACGGGCGAGCGTCTGCGCGAGCAGCGTCTTCCCGGAGCCGGTCGGTCCGATGAGCAGAATATTGGACTTCGAGAGTTCAACGTCACGCGCGGCATCATCATGATTGCGCAGACGCTTGTAGTGGTTGTAAACGGCCACGGCGAGCGTGCGCTTGGCACGGTTCTGCCCGATCACATAGCTGTCGAGCAGATCAAAAATCTCTTTGGGTCTGGGCAGCGGTTTTTCCTGCGCTGCCGTCTGCTCCTGAGGTTCAGCGTCAGCTGACACGACCGGATTACGCAGCTCCTCATCCATTGCCCGTACACAGTCTCCACAGAGCAGTTCACCATTGAGACCGCTAAAGAGCTCTTTACAATCTTTTTCGGGGCGTCCACAGAAAGAACAAAAACGCATGAAAAACTTCCAGTCGAATCAAAAACCAACAAAAAACCAAAACCGGCACCGCCGCCGGCTCCAGAGGCAGGCGGCTGCCGGCACACAGTGCGGTGCATCACCGGGCACCGCATCGGGGCGCATTATTCTGCGCGGCTCATTTCCTCACGCGTGGTGAAGATGCGGTCAATCAGACCGTACTTCAGAGCCTCCTCGGCGGTGAGCCAGTAGTCACGTTCCGTGTCACGGGCAACCTCTTCGATGGGCTTGCCGGTGTTTTCCGAGAGAATACGGTTGAGTTCCGCCTTGGTGCGCAGAATTTCGCGGGCGACAATTTCGAGTTCCGTCGCCTGCCCCTGCATGCCGCCCAGAGGCTGGTGAATCATCACACGGGAGTGCGGTAGCGCAAAGCGCTTTCCCTTCTGGCCTGAGCTCAGAAGCAGTGCACCCATCGAGGCGGCCAGACCGACACAGATCGTGTTGACCTGCGGACGGATGAAACGCATCGTGTCAAAGATGCCCATCCCGGCCGTCACACTGCCGCCCGGGCTGTTGATATACAGATAAATATCCTTATCAGGGTTTTCACTTTCCAGAAACAGCAGCTGTCCGATCACGGAGCTTGCAGACTGATCATTCACCTCGCCTGTCAGAAAGACAATGCGGTCACGCAGCAGACGGGAATACAGGTCGTAGCTGCGTTCACCGCGGCCGGTATCTTCAATAACATAGGGAATGAGATTCATAGCAAAAAACTCTTTACAGCTTCAAGGTAAAAATTCGGTTTATCAAGTATAGCGCGAACTGTTTTCGGATCAAATACTCATCCGGAGCTATTTTTGCCACATTCGAAAACAAATGTAGCACCGGCATCAGACAGGATACTGCCGGTGCCGGACGCACCATAAACGAAAAGCACTGTCTGCGCCCGGTCAGGTGAGTGGTTATGCCACACGCCTGCGTGCTTGCGCTCGAACAGTGCTTTTGCATTTGAGGGTACCGTCTTCAGACGGAACCCTCGAGCCGGAGATCCGTCAGAGATCAGGCAAACTGACCGGCCATAAGCTGGTCGAAGTCAACGGTTTCCTCAACAGTCTTGGCGTGGGAGAGAACCCATTCCGTGACGTTGTTTTCCGTGGCCTGGCTCTTGAGATTGTTGACGCGGTTGGCATCCTTGAGGATGTAGGAAACCACTTCAGAGGGATCTTCGTAGCTGGCGGCGATTTCTTCAGCAAGCGCCTTCACCTGTTCATCGGTACCGGCGATCTGTTCCTGACGCAGCAGAGCGTCAACGAACAGGCCGAGGCGCACGCGGCGTTCAGCCTGAGCCTTGAACGTGTCGGCAGGCATGGCGGGGATCTTCTTCGTGTCGATACCGCGGGCCTGAAGATCACGCAGCATCTGCTGAGCAAGGTTCTGGGCTTCATCGTCAACCATGGCGGTCGGAACGGAGAAGTTCACCACACCGGCGACCTTGTCCATCACTTCGCTCTTGGTGCGCATTTCAAGACGCATCTTGACTTCGCGTTCGAGGTTGCTGCGGATTTCGTTGCGCATGGCTTCGACACCGGCTTCAACACCGAGGCTCTGAGCGAATTCGTCATTGACTTCGGGGTAGACAGGTTCGGAGACTTCGAGCATGTCGATTTCGAATTCGACGGTCTGGCCTTCGAGGTCCTTGACACCGTAGTCAGCCGGGAAGGTGAGCGGGAAGGTCTTCTTTTCACCGGCGCTCATACCGAGCACGGCAGCTTCGAATTCAGGGAGCATGCGACCCTGGCCGAGAACGAACTGATAGCCTTCAGCCGTACCGCCGGCAAAAGCTTCACCGTCCTTGGTGCCGCGGAAGTTGATCTTCACGGAGTCGTCATTCTGGGCGGCGCGTTCAACCACGTTGTAGGTGGCACGCTGGCGGCGCATCACATCGATCGTCTTTTCGACTTCAGCGTCCGTCACCGGGCAGACATAGCGCTTGAGTTCCACGTCAGCAAAGCTGGGGATTTCCACTTCGGGGAACACTTCAAAGACAGCCTTGAAGTGCATGTTGTCCTTGTCTTCGGACTGGGTGGCGTCAATGCGCGGATAGCCAACAATGCGAAGACCGCTTTCATCAGCAGCCTTGACCCAGGCGGCGCTCACGAGTTCGTTGACAGCGCGGTCAAAAGCTTCAGCGCCGTACATCATCTGAACACGGTCGGCAGGAACATGACCCTTGCGGAAGCCGGGCATCTTGGCATTCTTGCCGAATTCCTTGAGCTTCTTGGCAACGAGAGCGTTGAGTTCTTCGTTGGAGATCACCAGGTCGAGCGAGCGTTCGAGCGGGTTAACCGAAGCGTTGACTTCAGTCGTGACGGTTTCTTGTTCAGTCATTTTTTCGATCTTTACAAAAAGTGGCCCAAGCGCTAACTTCCCGCGCCCTACTGCGCAGAGAATCAACGTCCCGGGAAAAATTGAAAATTTGCTTCCGCCGCACGCATTGGGACTCGGCAGAACACGCTTTTTTAGCAACAGGCCCGCACACACAGGGAACGGTGCCGCTGCCAATAATTCTTTCTAGCGCCCGCAGGGGTCCGTTTCGGACACAGTTTCCTGCTGATGGCCGACTAGCTAAAGCGCCTATTATACCTAAGGCGCTGAGCTGATGAAAAAAATCTGCTAATTTTCTGTGCGTCTCCTGCAGCCGGTAGCGCAAAAAAGTGCCAACAGCTGTGATTAAAGACGTCTGCCGCACAGAAAAAGCATTCGTATAAACTTCGCGTAACACAATTCTGCCGGTCACCCGAGTGCTGCCGGCATGACCGTTTGCACGCTTTCTTGCTAAAATTTCGCCACCTCAATTCACCTTTGCTCTTAAGGATTCACCATGCTGAAGAACGTCCGCACGTTACTGCTGCTCTGCGCAACCTCCGTGTTTGCACTCTCCGCCTGTACAACGGTCACGCCGGATGCTCCCGGCAATACCTCAGGCGTGCAGTCTCCGGCCGGGCAGACCCAGAAAAATAACGTGCGGCGTGCGGCACCAAAAGAGTCTGAGGAGGCCATTGACAAAATGGTCAGGAGCAAGCCCAAAAAGCGACCTGCAGACAATGCCAAATACCTTGCCCGCATTGAAAGTGTCTCCCGTGCACTGCGCAATATCTGCCAGAGTCCGAAAAACCGCGCCTATTTTGACAAAACCCCCTGTCTGCCTGCAGGGATGCGTGCTGCCTATCTGCAGGACAGCACCTATCCGACTGACGCTCAGCGACAGGTGGCCAGGAAAGTCTTTAACGAGCTTGACACTCTCAACGGCAAGACCCGTGAGATCATGCTGCAGTCCGGCGTGAAACGCCATATCGAATCCGCCCGCTACAGCGAAAAGTATGTTCAGCCCAGAATCCACCGGCTTCAGGAACGCTTCCTTGCCGGAGAACTTACCTGGGCACAGTACAATCAGGAACGGCTCTCGATTTTCAACGATACAGCCGACCGCGAGGACTGAGAGCTGCCACTGTCCTGCAGGACAAAAAACTCTGCAAATAAATTCAAAACCATGTAAAATTCGCCACTCAAGCGGATTTATGCGGGGGTGGCGAAATTGGTAGACGCACCAGGTTTAGGTCCTGACGCCGTAAAAGGCGTACCGGTTCGAGTCCGGTCCTCCGCACCACAATCCACATCAGAAGAAAGCCGCAGCACAGTACTGCGGCTTTTTGCATATCTGCAGATATAAAAAACGGGATTTTCCCGTCAGTTGAGAAAATCCCGTCTTCTGAGGCAGCGTCTGTGCCGGCGCACAGACCGCGTCATTTACTTGTGAGAGCCGCAACCGCAGCCGCAGGCGTCTTCCTTCTTTTCTTCCTTGTCAGCCGAGCAGCAGTCATCGCCACCGCCGCAGCAGCAGGATTCTTCCTCATGGTGATGATCACCACAGCCGCAACCGCAGGCATCTTCCTCATGATGATGGTCACCGCAGCCGCAACCGCAGGCGTCTTCTTCATGATGGTGATGACCGCCACAGCCGCAGCCTTCATCATGGTGATGGTGGCCGCCACAACCGCAGCCTTCATCGTCGTGATGGTGACCGCCACAACCGCAGCCACCGCCGCCGCAACCGCAGCCGCCGCCCATCTGTTCGAAGCGGATACGCACGAACGGTTCGTCGACTTCGGTCACTTCAAGACCGATCATGCCGAGCATCTTGGCGATGTTGGGCATGGGCAGCACGGCAAAACCTTCGGGAGCTTCGGCAACAGGAACGCCACGGGAAATGAGCGCCTGAGCGGCCTCCTGCAGAGTGCGCATATCACCGCTGACGTGCAGAACACGTTCAACAGCCGGACGCACAACCCAGAAATCGCCTTTGTCGTCCACAAACACATCGTCCACTTCAAGAGGACGGCGTTCTTCAACGGCAACGTTCACGGGGCCTTCTGCCGTTTCAAAAACATCACCCCACTGAGCACGCTGCTCGGATGTCAGCACGATATCGTGAGCACGATCAAGGATCGGCTGCGCAGGCTGAGCATCAGCCGGAAGGAGTTTCGTCAATGTTGTCATAGTATTCATTCCTTGAATTGAATCAGGCTACATTTCGAGCCTTTTCGTAATGATGATTTTATCGGATTTTAGAGGAAAGTTCAGTTCACTGCCGCCTCAAGAGCGTCCGCCAAACGATCTACGCCTATCACCTCCAATCCCTCGATCGGCGTACGCGGCGCATTCGCTCTCGGGATAACCGCACGGGAAAATCCGAGTTTTGCCGCCTCGCGCAAACGTTCCTGTCCCCTGGGAGACGGGCGAATTTCGCCGGCAAGCCCCACTTCACCGAAAACTACCACCCCTCGGGCAAGCGGCTTATTCCGGATACTGGAATAAATGGCGGCAAGCAGAGCCAGGTCAGCTGCCGTTTCACTAATTTTTACACCTCCGACTGCATTGACAAACACATCCTGGTCAAACGCACTAATACCGGCGTGCCGGTGCAGGACGGCCAGAAGCATGGCAAGACGCTGGGCATCCACACCAACTGCCAGCCGTCTGGGGGTAGGCAGATGGGTTGTGTCAACAAGCGCCTGCACTTCGACGAGCAGCGGACGGGTCCCCTCCTGAGTCACCAGCACGGCAGATCCGGGTACGTTGGAGCGGTATTCGGAGAGAAAGATCGCTGAAGGGTTGCTCACCCCGCGAAGGCCGTGATCGGTCATCGCAAACACACCCAGTTCGTTGACCGCACCGAAACGGTTTTTGAATGCACGCACCAGACGGAAATTGGAGTGCTGATCCCCTTCAAAGTAAAGCACCGTGTCAACGATATGCTCGAGCACACGCGGTCCCGCGAGCGACCCTTCCTTGGTAACGTGTCCCACAAAAATGAGCGTGATTCCGGCGGTTTTGGCAAGCCGCGTCAGACGCGCCGCACATTCGCGAACCTGGGAGACACTGCCCGGCGCGCTGTCGAGCGCACTCGAGAAAACGGTCTGGATCGAGTCAATCACCACAAATTCCGGATGCCGTTCGCTGATCACGCTTTCAATATGCTCGAGTTCAATCTCACTCATCAGCGTGAGACCGCGGGGCTGCAGCTGCAGACGCTGGGCGCGCACGGCAATCTGCGAAGCGCTCTCTTCGCCCGAGACATAAAGGGCGGATCTGCCCATTTCCACGAGACGGGCCATCACCTGCAGCAGCAGCGTGGATTTACCGATCCCGGGATCACCGCCGATGAGCGCCACGCAGCCTTTAACAAGGCCGCCGCCCATGACGCGGTCGAATTCCGCCATACCGGTGACGGTTCTCGGCACGTTCTCCACTTTCACATCAGCCAGGTCCTGCAGCGAGCCCGTTGTATCAACAAAGCCGCGTGCCGGGGAAAGACGGTCGCCCGAATAGCGTGCTGCGGCACCCTCCTTGACCTTGAATTCCTGCAGCGTGTTCCAGGCGCGGCAATGCGGGCACTGACCCGCCCATTTGACAGTCGTCCCGCCGCACTCCGTGCAGACAAATTCAGTTTTCACTTTTGCTGTTCTGGCCATGACAAATCCGTTTTCAGTGTCTTTTGCGTTAATCTGTTCACTCTAGCAAATTTTTCACCTGTCTCACCACACTGCGACGGCACCAGGCAGAAAAAAACTCCGCACGAGCGGAGTTTTTCCGGACAGTCTCAAGCACTCTGTCAGTGCTTCTCGACAATCTTGAGCGGCACACGGCGGGCAAGCGCACAGATGAGCTCATAGCCGATCGTGCCGCAGGCCTCGGCTACCTTGTTCACGGAGAGGTTTTTACCCCAGAGCTCCACCACCGAGCCGAGTCCGGCCGCCGGAATATCGGTCACGTCGATTTCCAGCATATCCATGCTCACCGCGCCGACGAGCGGAGCAATGGCCCCTTCAACCCAGGTGGGTGCACCGTCAGGCATGGTGCGCGGATAGCCGTCAGCATAACCGCAGGCAACCACAGCAATGCGGGAGGGGCGCTGTGCACGCCAGCGCGAACCGTAACCCACAGCCTCACCGGGAGCGATTTCCTGAATGGCAATAATCTTCGCAGCGAGCGTCATCGCCGGAATCAGTCCGAGTTCGGCAGAGGAGATATGCGGATCGGGACTCACCCCGTACAGGGCAACACCTGCACGCACACCTTCGCCGCCCACTTCCGGGTGCCAGAGAATACCGGCGGAATTGGCCATGCAGGCTGCGGTGGCTGAATAGGAAAGGTAGCCCATGCGGCGAAGCTGTTTTTCAACCGACACCGGCTTTTCCGGGTCATAACTCCATTCAGCATTGGCAAAGTGCGTCACCACGCCGAGGACCTTCACCCCCTTGATGGCGGTAAGCTGCTCGAAAACCGTGTTCACTTCGATCGGCAGAAACCCCAGACGGTTCATCCCGGAGTTGACTTTGATATGCACCCGCACATCACGCAGCGGGCGCGAGCGCAGAATATCGATCTGCCACGGGGAATGAATAACAGTTTCGACCGACATCTCCTGGAGCGGATCAATATCGGTCTCATCGAAAAAACCTTCGAGCAGCAGAATGCGTTTTTTCCAGCCTGCATCACGGGCACGGCGAGCGTCACACAGGTCAATTGTCGCCAGACCGTCAGCCTCTTCAAAAGCCGTCACAGCAGTCTCAAGCCCGTGCCCGTAGGCATTGGCCTTGACAACTGCCCAGAGAGTGCGTTTCTGCGCGAGTTCACGCATACGCTTGAGGTTGTGCTTCAGTGCTGGGACATCAATTTCAGCAAATATAGGACGTGGCACTCGGTTATCCTTTTTTCTTGTCTTCGTGAATAAGACCGTCCGGGTGGCCTTACCGCCTCCCGGGCAACGTCAGATCTGGAGCCGCCGGTGATGGCGGCAAAGCATCAGGTGAAATCTTACTCGCCTTTTGGCGCAAGCGCAGAGCACATATGCAAACACTCACATTTTTTTAAGGTTTTTCTCCTCAGAACCCGCCGCCGGGAAAGCTGACGAAAAAATCCTGTCTTTTTTGTCTCACTACATATCGGAAACACCTATTTCACCAAATTAAGACACGGAATCCGGAGTTTGTTTTGCTAGAATGACCCAATGTCTTATGGCATGCTATAGACGCCTGAGGCGGAGCATACCGGGTATGCCGTCCGTCTGACGATCAACACCTGCAGCGCCGGAATATCCTCACCCCGGATTTTCGCGCGCTGAAAAAAACTGAAGAATTCCGACAATGAAGCGCGGCTTTTACACCATCATGTGTGCGCAGTTCCTCTCCTCGCTGGCGGACAACGCACTACTTATTGCAGCAATTGCTCTTCTCACCAGTGTGGGAGCTCCCGAATGGATGACGCCGCTCTTAAAGCTCTTCTTCGTGGTGAGTTATGTCCTGCTGGCCGCCTGGGTCGGGCTCTTTGCGGACTCCATGCCCAAGGGCCGGGTCATGTTCCTCACCAATTTCATTAAGGCGGTGGGCTGTCTGCTGATGCTTTTCGGCGGCCACCCGCTTCTCGCCTATGCCATTGTCGGCATCGGTGCTGCCGCCTACTCTCCGGCCAAATACGGCATTCTGACAGAACTGCTCCCGGCGCGGCAGCTCGTGATCGCCAACGGCTGGATTGAAGGCCTTACCGTGGGTTCGATCATTCTCGGGGTGGTGCTCGGCGGGGTGCTGATCAAACCCGAAGTCGCCCAGCCTGTTCTTGACATCTTCCATCTGAATGCGATCGGTCTGCACAGCTTTGCCGAATCCGCAATCTTTGCGATCGCTTTTGTCTACGTGGCCGCCTCGATTGTGAATCTTGCCATTCCGGACACCGGGGCGCGTTATCCCAAGCAGCCGCTTGACCCGGCACACACGATCCGAAAATTTGCACTGAGCTGCAAAATGCTCTGGCTTGACCGCCTCGGACAGATTTCTCTTGCCGTTACCACCCTCTTCTGGGGTGCCGGCGCCGTGCTGCAGTTCCTCGTGCTCAAGTGGGCTGAACACGCCCTCGGTATGGATCTCTCGCAGGGGGCAATCATGCAGGCCGTTGTCAGTCTCGGCATTGCCATCGGCGCTGTGCTTGCCGCAGCACGTATTCCGCTCAAGAAGTCGCTTTCCGTGCTGCCGATGGGCATCTGCATGGGACTGCTTGTGATCAGCATGAGCTACTACACCCGGGACGTCGCTCCCGCTGGCGGCATTGACATCTTCTCCTGGCATCTGAGCTGGGCCGTCCTGATTGCTGCTGCCGCGCTTGTGCTTGTCGGGATCTGTGCGGGTTTCTTTGTTGTGCCGATGAATGCGCTTTTGCAGCATCGCGGTCATGTGCTTATGAGCGCGGGGCGCTCCATTGCCGTGCAGAACTTCAATGAGAACCTCTCTATTCTTGTGATGCTCGGGGTCTACTCGCTGCTGATCAAACTTGACCTGTCGGTGCCGGGCACCATGCTTGTGTTCGGTATCTTCGTCTGTGTGAGCATGGCACTGGTCATTCTCAAACACCGCCGCAATCAGCGCGAATACGACAGCACCCACCTGATCGGTGAGGAAAAAACGGCGCACGAAGAGGACTGAGAAACACCGAAAAAAACGGACACCGGCCGCAGCTGACCGTGTGTCCGTTTTTTTGTGCCTGCTCAGAGCCGGCTGATACCCGGTCCGATCAGTATGCTTCTGCCCGTTCCGGGGACCGGCCGCACCTCAAGCTGCAGCGCCAGACGCTCTCTGATCATCTTCACGTGAGAAATCAGGCCGATCATTTTGCCGCTGCGCCGCTGCAGTGTCTCGAGCGCATAAATCGCCTTGTTGAGGGCTGCCTCGTCAAGCGTGCCGAAGCCCTCATCTAGAAAGAGCGTATCCACGCTCAGATAGCGTCCGCCCATTCTGGAGAGAGCCAGTGCCAGGGCAAGACTGACCATAAAGGTCTCACCGCCCGAGAGGTTTGCGGCAGTGCGGATGACACTGCCCATATCATGGTCAACCACATCCACACCCATACCGCTTGCCCCGGAGGCGTGCAGGGTGAAACGGCGCGTCATCGTCTTCATGACGGCATTGGCTTCGCGAAGAAGAATGCGGAATGTGATTTTCTGGGCGATTCCACGGAATTTCTTCCCGTCAGCGCTCCCGATGAGCTGGTTGAGCGACTGCCACTGTCCGGTGAGATCCGTCTGCAGACGGATCTGCTCAAGAAGCCGGCTGCTCTGTGCGCGGGCGTGGTCATCAAGATCGAGCTCACGCAAAAGTGCGGACTGTCGCTTGGAGAGAGCATCCGATTCCTCTTCCAGTTTTTCAAGCGCACGATCAATCTCTTCGAGCGTGAGTTCACTGCGGGGAGACTTCTGAAGCTCCTCAAGCGTCCCGGTCGCAGCCTGCAGAGCACCTGTGGCCTGATCTGTCTGCGCCTTGAGGTTATCTCCAGCCTGCAGTCGCGAGGCAATGGTCTGCGCCGGGAGCATGACCGCCCGCAGAGCCTCCACCGAATCGAGCTGCTGCTCTTTGAGGCACGCCTGAAGGTGTCTGTCGGCCTTCTCAAGCGCCGTCTGTGCCTCGGTCTGCTGACGAAGAAGGGCTCCGCGCTCAGCCTCGAGTGCCGTTTTTCGGGTCTGAATTTTCATGCAATCGGCTTCAAGGCCGGCAAGCGTGCGGGTCTTTTTCTCAAGTGCTTCTTCAAGCACCCGTCTGGCCTCAGCAGGATCTCTGTCACCAAAGAGCGCCTTTCGCTCGCCGGCCAGCGTCTTGAGAGCTTCCTGATTCTCACGCACAAGCTCCTGCTGCCGCTCAAGCTGCCGGGCGGTTTCCTGCATCTGTGCATCAAGCGTGCCGAGCGCGGCGGTTTTCTCGCGCACCGCCGTCTGCGCCGTCTGCAGTTGCTGACCGGCTGAGGTCTGGATGTCCCATTCACGGCTGTAAGTGGCTAAGCGCTCCCGGGCCGCAACAATATCTGTGTCCCCGGAGAGATTCAGCATGCTGAGTGTCTTTTGCGCATACTGCGTGAGTGTGCTTTCGCGAACCGCAAGAACCGCACCGGTTTTCTCCAGGGCCGTTTTTACCGCTGAGAGCTCCGTCTCATGAGTGCTGTGCGCCGTCTGCGCAGCTTCGAGCGCGCTGCGGGCTGTCTTTTCCTCTGCGAGCGCGTTTTTCAGTGCCTCACGCAGCCGCCCCTCTTCATCCCCTTCCCCCAGGAGTTCCGCCTTGAGGCGTTCTATCTCCTCAAGACGTTGTTCAATAACCGTATCGCTCTCGAGCGTATCGAGTCCGAGCCGGGTGCGTGTATGCGCCATGCCTTGCATCAGTGCAGGCTTCCCGGTGCGCTGCCACCAGACCGGCTCACCCTGAGGATCAATGTCCGCAAGAGAGTGTTCAAGTTCGTCCAGCGCCAGACGGACCGCACTGAAATTCTCTGTCCGGACGGCTTCTGCGGTAAGTTCTCCGAATGCGGAGAGTTTCGCCTTGAGGTTCACAGCATTCTGCAGCACTTCAAGAGCATTGCGCTGCGCCTCCACCGCTGCCGTGGCACGGCTGTACCTCTCGGCCGCCTCCCGGAGCGCCCGCTCGAGAGCCGCACGCCGCCCCTGAGCCCCGTCAAGTTGAGTCCGGGTATTCCCGAGGGCGGCCTTTTCCTTTTCAACCTCATGAATCGCGTTTTCCCAGCCTTCGAGCGCCTCTTTAATCACAGACGGTTTTTCCTCACGGCTGCCGGGGGTAAGCTGCGAGAGCGCCTTTTCGAGCGAGCCAATCCGCTCGCCGAGCGTCTTTATTGCGCCTTCGAGTGTCTCTCTGCTTACGCTGTCCTTCGCTGTGCGCGTCAGAAGTCCGTCAAGCACCGACCGGTTCTGCTCTCCGATCTGTCTCTGAGAGTCAATCTCCCGGTCAAGCGACATAACCTTCAGATAAACAGGCTCGAAATGAGCCGCCTCCTGTCTGGCCTTCTCCAGCGCTTCGCGCGCGGCTGCGATGCCGGCATTTGCCTTTGCGAGCGCCTCCTCAGCAAGGGGCAGTCCGGCAAGTGTTCTGCTGAGCGTACCGCTCACCTTATCAAGCGTGCCCTTCCGCTCCTCATACGCTTCAAGTGCCGCTGCCGCCAGTGCAGCCTCTCTGGCACGGCGTGCCGCTTCAAGGTCCGGAGCAAGCAGGCGCCGGCGCTCTTCAAGCTCATCGAGCCGCTGCCGGCAGCGCTCAACATTTTTCTGCGCATTGTTGAGATTCTCCCGCCAGGTGCGGGCTGCACTGAGCGATTTCTGTGTGGACCGGAGCGCAGCGGTCTGCGCGGCGAGGGTTTCTTTTTCCTGCTCCAGCGCCTGACGGTTCTCCTGGCTCAGAAGCTCAATCCCGTTTAACTGCGAGCGCAGGGACTCAAGCTCAAGCGTTTCCTTTTTTGCGCGCTGGGAAATCCACCTGCCGATATTCGTGTAGATATCGGTGCCCGTGATCTGTTCAAGAATATTGGCACGCTCATCGTCTCTGGCTTTCAGAAAATCGGCAAACGCCCCCTGGGAGAGCATCACACTGCGCAGAAAAGTCTGAAACGTCATGCGGGTGATCTCACGGATCATCTCATCCCACTGTGATTTTTTATTCGTGAGCAGCTCGCCCTCCTGAGCATTCGCATCGGGGTAGCGCACCAGCTCGACCTCCACCGGCGCAAGACTGTTGCCGCCACGGCGCCAGCGACGGCGCCAGTAGCTCGAATAAGTCACGCCGTCAACCTGAAAACGCACTGATGCCCAGACCTGCGTTTCGCCTTTGCTCATCACCGGACACTGCCGGTCATAGTCATCCTCACTCACGCGCGGCAGGTCATTCATTCGTGGCGTCTGTCCGTAGAGCGCCAGAGAGATCGCGTCCAGAAGTGAACTCTTGCCGCTGCCTGTGGGGCCGATAATGGCAAAAAGCGGATTCTGCTGAAACTGCGGATCGGTAAAATCCACCCGCCAGTGACCGTAGAGCGAGTTCACGTTCTCAAACTGAAGTTCAAGTAATCGCATTTTCAGTTGTCTCCCAGAGGCCAGTGGTTGGCTGCAACACCCGCTTCAGCCTGCGAGAGCAGCGCTTTGAGCTTTTCAGCACTCTCTTCGCTGATCTCAGGTGCCGCCTCGCTCAGGTAGTGTCTGAACACCTCCTGAGGAGTGAGCGCCGTCAGCTCCACCAGCTCCGACTCCTCTTTCATATAGCGTGCAATGGCCTGTTCGTTACGCACAGAGATGAGCAGCACATCGGCCTCACGGGACACCCCGGCGAGGCGCTCCGAGAGAAGCGGCTCGTCTTCGCCCGTGCTGAGCACCGCTTCGACATAGGGCTGAGGGCTGCTCCGGCCGGCCTCCCGGATCTGCTCAATAAGCTCATCCATACTCCCTTCACAGTGCACAAACTGACGGGGCTGTCTGACCGGTACGGTGTGAATATCGAGAGTGCCGTCCTCTCTGAGATCGATTTCCACAATGCTGTGGCTGTATTTCCGGTGATTGAAGGTAAGGCCGATCGGCGCACCCGCGTACTGCATCGGGACCGCTGCACTGACCGTCTGCGCATGATGAATATGTCCGAGCGCCACATAGTCCCAGCCCTCACCGAAGGCGGCGGCACTGACGCTGTTTAGTGAACCCACATTGAGCAGCCCTTCACTTTCGGGTCGCTGCACCCCGGGGCGAACCTCGGCGCCGATGACAAAGAGGTGTCCCATCGCAATGCGGGGCACCTTCGCGCCGTCGAGCGCAGCATCGAGCAGCCCGCTCACTTTCTCATAGTGAGCCTTCACTCCGGCCTCAAACAGTGCAGCGCGGGTCTGATCACTGTACTCGGACGAGCCGCGGCGCACATCCGCCTCCCGCAGATAAGGTACAGCCGCGATACCGAGCTCTGCCACGCCCCGGCTGTCACGGACCACACAGACCTGCTCCTCGGGCGTTTCGCCGGCGATGAAACAGTTCATGGTTTCGAGCAACGCCCGGGGCGCCTCGAGAAAACGCTGGGAGTCATGATTGCCCGCGGTAATGACGATCTGTCGCACACTTGTGCCCTGAAGGCGGTGAATCAGGCTGTAGTAGAGCTTCTGAGCACTGTTGCCCGGCAGCGAGGTGTCAAAAATATCGCCGGCGAGCAGCAGCACATCGGGCTTGCGCTCACCAACGAGCTCAATAAAGGTGTCGAGAAACTTTTCAAAATCCCCGGTGCGGTCGAGGTTGCCGATCATTTTGCCGAAATGCCAGTCGGCAGAATGAAAGATACGTAACGCCATGGATTGACTCCGCAGAACAGATCTCCAGAGCACCGGCATGGAGTGCAGCAGACCCGCAGGCGGCTGAGCTCACAACCGGGCCGCTCTGAGACCGGAAATATCAGTGCTTTTTCGCCTGATGCAGCGCTGAGGCAAAATTTGCGGCCTCGGCGCCGGCAATGCGACCATACACAATGCTAGCAGTTAACGAACTGCCTTCGAGACGACGCGCGCCGAAAATTCCGCCGGTCACTTCACCGGCGGCAAACAAACCGCGAATCGGAGCGCCGGAGGTATAGAGTACCTGCGCGCGTGCGTTTGTGTATAGCCCGCCGAGTGTGCTCTGAATACCGGGGCGCACATTGATGGCGTAAAGCGGATAATGCGTAAGGTAGCTTTTCATCGTGGGACGGCCGAAGTCCGTATCCGACTGATGACGCACCAAGGAGCGGTAGCGGGAGAGCTCTTCGACAAGTGTTTCAGGACTCACGCGGATCAGACGGGCAAGCTCCTCATCGGTGCGGCCGCGTTCCATAAAGCCGGACTGCGCATAGTTGCGAAGGGCGGGATAGCTGTCGACGATATCCTGATCGACAATCAGCCAGGCACGACCGTCTGCGCGTTCGTAAAAGGGCTCCAGATCGCTCGAGAGCTCATTGGTGAAGCGGTGTCCTTTTTCATTGACGAGAATGCCGCCGGCAGAGCGTGCCTGCATGGGGATTACCAGACCGGAGAACGGGAGCGTGGTCACATGAATCATCGCCGCGTCAAGATTGACCACTCTGGCGCCGAGCTCCTGCCCCATGATCAGCCCGTCGCCGGTGGTACCCGGCAGATTGGTGCTTGACATCGGATAGGGCAGCTTGAGATAACGCTCCATGAGCTGATCGCTCGCACCGAATCCTCCGGTGGTAAGAATCACAGAGGGGGCACGGACTTCAATTTTGCGTCCGTCACCCATCACGGCGCGCACGCCGTTGATCTCCCCCTCCTCGTCACGGGTGACTGCCGTGACCTGAGTGAGGGTGAGCATCGGGATATTGCGCAGTTCAACCTGACGGACAAGGGTTTTGATGACCTCCTCGCCGACCGTGAACACCCCGGTCGCCGGCAGATAGGCCACAGGCGTGCCAGCAACGGTGAGCGCATCCGTGTTTTTCAGATCGGCACCGAGTTCGCGCAACCACGCAATCGTGCCCCGGGACGCATCGACAATCTGCCGGATTTTATTCTCATCGGCACTCGGACCGCCTTCACGCATCATCATGTCCACCACTTTCTGGCGTACGCTTTTTTCCGTCCGGTCACTGTCCTGAGGGGGAACGGCAATCATATAGCCTGCCGCCTGAGAGGAATTGCCGCCGATGATGGGCATCTTTTCGAGAATAAGCACCCTTGCCTTATGATCGGCCGCCTCGATAGCCGAGGAGAGCCCGGCGCTGCCCGCACCGACAACCACAACGTCAGCACGGTAGACAAGCGCATCCTCCTGATGCTGCGCCTGTGCCTGCGGCACAAGCAGGCTCAGCCCGAGGAAAGCAGAACAGATGCCAGCAAAAGTTTTCATGACCACGGAGTTTTTTTCAGCCGCTCCGGCACCGGTGATAAACACGGACGGAACAGCAGCCTATTGAGTTATGTGGACGGAGAAAAACCGGTGCAGAACAGCCCCCCGCTGAGGGACTGTGCACAGAGGTCTTACCCGTGCATTGACGGGATGTGACATAACAATACACGGGTTAACCCTAATAGGATAACAAATATTGTCCAGATTCACGAGGTGGTGTTGCGCAATTGAAAAAAGTCTGAGATATGTCAAAAAAATGCTGACAAACACCAGAATCCTAACATTCAGGGCAACTGCGCCGGGTGGCACAGATTTTGACGGGTTAATGCGCGCCTGATCAGTCCATGCCGAGCGCTGACCGCAACTCGCTGACACTTTCACAGAGCGCCACCGGATTCTGCTGCACCAGATCCTCTTTAAGACCTGCGCCGTAGAGCATGGCGACTGCATCGCACCCGTAGCGGCCTGCCATGACCATGTCGAAAATCGAGTCGCCGATCATGACGGTTCTCTCCTTTTCGATACCGGTCTCAATGCGAATGCGCTCGAGCATATCCGGAGAAGGTTTACTCTCGCACTCTGTGGCTGTCTGCGTGCTGACAAAATACCTGCCGAGCTCTGTCACGCCGAGCACCCGGTCGAGCCCGATGCGGCTTTTTCCGGTTGCCACCGCCATGAGCACGCCTTCGCTCTTCAGATCCTCAATCAGCTCACGCATGCCGTCAAAGAGAAACACCTGGCGCTCGTTCGGGATATACCATTCACGGTAAATCCGGTTGAATTCCGCATGCCGCTCAGGCGGGCACTCGGGCACTGCTTTCGCAATGGCATGCTGCCAGTCCAGACCGATCGTTGAGCGTGCGAGCGCGAGTGTCGGTTCGGTAAAGCCCATGGTTTTTGCCGCAAGGCACATCCCCCGGGCGATCAGACCGGTCGTGTCCATCACCGTTCCGTCCCAGTCAAACACAACCAGATCGTAGCTCTTTGCCATGTGTATTCCTTTTTTCCTTTTGTCTGTCAGGAGGAAAGCGCATCAAGCAGCGCCAGACATTCCGGCGGCAGAGGCGCCTGCACCTCGCAGGGCTCTCCGGTGACCGGGTGATTGAACCGGAGCACGCGCGCATGCAGAAACATCCGCTTGAAAGACACACCGAGAAGACCGCCCCGGACTTCACGGTTAAATTCGAAATCGCCGTACTTGTCGTCACCCACGAGCGGGAAGCCCTGCGAGAGGGCGTGTACACGGATCTGATGAGTACGGCCGGTTTTGAGCTCCACATCAAGAAGCGTCACCGGACCGAAACGGCGGATGACAGTGAAAATACTGTGTGCAAAGGCGCCCTCGGTTCTGTCAACGCGCACAAAGCGCTCTCCGGTGGGAAGCAGCGTTCTGAGTAGCGGGAGTTTGACATGCTGACGCTCATTGACCCAGTCACCCTTCACAAGCGCGCTGTAGTGTTTCTCAAACCCGTTGTTTTTCATCATGTCGTGCATGCGTACAAGCGCCTTGCGGGATTTGGCAATGATGATCGCACCGGAGGTTTCCTTGTCAAGTCTGTGCGCAAGCTCGAGGAACGGTTCGTCAGGACGGGTGGCTCTCAGCCGCTCAATCAGACCGTGAGAAATGCCGGAGCCTCCGTGCGAGGCAAGTCCGGAGGGCTTGTTGACGATAAGCAGATGCCGGTCTTCAAAGAGCACATCGAGTGCATCGCCGGACAGCGGCACCGCATCGGGTTTACTGACCTGATCGCGCGAGCGGCGCATCGGCGGAATCCTGACGATATCCCCGAGAGCGAGTTTCGTTTCCGCTTTGGCCCGGGATTTGTTCACGCGCACCTCACCACCGCGGATGATGCGGTAGATATGACTTTTGGGAACACTTTTTCCGAGTTTGAGCAGGAAATTATCAAGACGCTGTCCGTCCGTGTCGGGACCGATTTCCACAAAGGAAACCGCGTCCTGCGGCACAAGATGTAATTTTGAGGAAGCGATGGCGGGCGGCACGGCGCCCTTGGAGGAGTCAGTCATTGGTTGCTGCGGCAGTAAAAGAACACCCGTAAACGGGTTTGTGTTGAAGCGGATCTTAACATATTGTGCTAGACTCAGACCTGAATTGCGCCCCCTTAAAAAAGTGAAGAGGCGCAACTCAGCTTTTCCCGTGAGGCAGGTCATTGAACAGGCCGCCCCAACACGGGCGAGAAACGAATTTTTAAACGACTTCCCGTTTAAAAAACGGGAAGCTGAAACCTTTTTTTCAACACGTTTCCCGTACCGGTCCACCTAAGACTAAGGAAAGAGCGCTCGCAGAAGTGTTGCGTGCCTCCCTCTCCGGTCAAGTGATTCTGTCAGGAGCAGATTAAGACTCGCAGTGCCCGTCACTCAGTACGGGCGGACTGCTGGAGCGCTTTACCGTGCATATTCAAACGGTGCTGCACATGACAGAGACGCCTGCCCGGACACTATGAGCGGACGATGCGCGCACAGAGCTTCCGGTCAGCCTTTACGGCACCGCTGCACTCAGCACTCGCGTCAGGTAACAAACCCCGGTACAGGAGACAAGCGGCAGAAAGTCTGGCCACTTTCCGCCGTTGCTTGAAGATAAAGTTATTGTGCCGCTTGGGCTGTCAGAAACCGATGACGGTCCCGTACACAGTCTGATCGAGCCAACAGAACGCGGAGATCCGCATCAGTGCAACCCCTGATGCTGTCCTCCGGTTTCATCTCTCGACGCGACGGAAAGTTTTCTCTGCAGCAGCTCCCGCTGAGGCGCCGCTCCGCACAAACAACCTGCGTGAGCCCCTCTGTTGAGTTGAGCGCCGGAAAAAATACGCGCGTGCCTGAGCACTGAGACCGGACAGCCAGCCACAGAGCGGTGTGCTGCTGCAGGCCTCTCCCTGCTCTGCCCTCTCGCATTGCACTCTGATACGGGTTAACCGGCAATGGCGTTGTCGCTTTCTCACTAGCAGTATTGAGTAAAAAGATTTTTTCCGCTGAAAGTGGAGACTTTCAGCCGAGTCAGCGGCTGTGAGGGATTGAGCCCCAGACTTTTTCTAAAGTTGGGTTTAAGTCTCTCCCCACAGTGTCACTGCCCCGCGTGCAGTGGCCAACACAGTGCTGATCATTTTCTACCAGGACGGATGGCGTTTATGACGAGTGATGGAATTTGCCCCAGTGCAGCCGGATCGCAGACTGACGCCCGAATTGTATCGAGTGCGCTCAACCGGCGCCGATGGAGCCTGCCCGCCTCTCCCGCCTTCGGGAGTGTCTGCCGGCAGTCTGCCTCAGGACGGTTTTGCGCCCGCTCCGTTGCCCAAGACACGACACACTGACGACTCACCTTCAGGCACGCCCCTCTGCTCGCGACAGTAGCAGTTCTGGAGTGCTAACACATGAAACGCATGCTTTTTAATGCGACCCATCCGGAAGAAACCCGAGTGGGGATTGTCGACGGGCAGAAGCTCATCGACATCGATATTGAAATGGCCGGTCGTGAGGCCCGCAAGTCCAATATCTACAAGGGCATTGTCACCCGCATTGAGCCGAGTCTTGAAGCCTGCTTCGTCAATTACGGCGAAGAACGTCACGGCTTTCTTCCCTTTAAAGAAATCTCCCGCTCGTACTTCAAGGAAGGCGTGGATGTGCGCAACTGCACCATCCGTGAAGCCATCACCGAAGGACAGGAGCTCATTGTTCAGGTTGAAAAAGAGGAACGCGGCAACAAGGGCGCCGCACTGACCACTTTCGTCAGTCTTGCCGGCCGTTACCTTGTGCTGATGCCGAACAATCCCCGCGGCGGCGGTGTCTCCCGCCGTATCGAAGGCGAAGAGCGTCAGGAACTTCGCGAGGCCATGGAAAAGCTGGATCTTCCCAGCGGAATGTCCACCATTGCCCGCACGGCCGGTATCGGCCGCACCACTGAAGAGCTTCAGTGGGACCTTAACTACCTGCTCAAGCTCTGGCAGGCCATTTCCGAGGCGGCCGAACCGCAGTACGAACTCGTTCGCGAAGAGCGCGGCCGCAAAACCACGGTAAGCGTGAACACCCCGACCTTCGAAGGTCAGCCGCTCAAGCGCATCAACCCCGCTCCCTACCTCATCGTCGAAGAGTCCAATCTCGTGGTTCGCGCCATCCGTGACTACTTCCAGCCCGAAATCGGGGAAATTCTCGTCGACACGGATGAAATCTATGAACAGGCCCGCCAGTTCATGGCACATGTGATGCCTGACATGGTCAACCGTGTGAAGCGCTACCGTGAAGACATTCCGCTTTTCACCCGTTTCCAGATCGAACATCAGATTGAAACAGCCTACTCGCGTACCGTGCCGCTGCCGAGCGGCGGTGCCATTGTGGTCGACCATACCGAAGCCCTCGTCGCTATCGACGTGAACTCGGCCCGCGCCACCCGCGGGGCTGACATTGAGGAAACGGCCTTCCGCACCAACTGTGAAGCTGCCGATGAAGTGGCTCGTCAGATGCGTCTGCGCGACCTCGGCGGTCTGATTGTGATCGACTTTATCGACATGATCGATCCCAAGAACCAGCGTGCTGTTGAACAGCGCCTCAAGGACGCCCTGCACTATGACCGTGCCCGCGTTCAGATGGCCAAGATCAGCCGCTTCGGTCTGATGGAACTCTCCCGCCAGCGTCTGCGTCCCGCCCTCTCCGAAGGCAACCACATCACCTGCCCGCGCTGTAACGGTGTCGGCGTGATCCGTGACACGGAAAGCTGTGCCCTGCAGGTGCTGCGCATCCTGCAGGAGGAAGCCATGAAGGAAGGCACCGGCGCCGTGTACGCCCAGGTGCCGGTTGATGTGGCCACGTTCCTGCTCAATGAAAAGCGCAACGACATCACCAAACTCGAGGCACGTCACCGCGTTCCGGTCGTGCTGATCCCGAACACCCACCTCGAAACACCGCACTACCACATTGAACGTATGCGTCAGGACGATGACCGTCTCGAGGAAACGGTGGCGAGCTACAACCGCGTCGAAGAAATCGACACGACCAAGGCTGATGATCCGTACGCGCAGAAGAGCGTTGAGGATAAACCGGCCCGTCCGAAGCAGATTCCTGTGATCAAGAATGTGCTCCCGAGCGAACCCGCTCCTGTGCATCACACTGAACCTGCCGCTCCTGAAGCGGCACCGAAGGCTGATGCCGGCCGACAGGTTCAGCTCCAGCCCGTTGACAGCAAGCTCGGCTTCTTTGCCCGTATTGCCAACTTCCTCTTCGGCTCGAAGTCCGGTGAGGAGAGCGGCGCGCAGAAGGCCGATACGGAGGACGCCGTCAAGTCCGCCCGCCGCGAAGCCAAAGAGGAGACTGCCAAACCGCGCAAGCGCCGTCAGTCCCGCAACGGCAAGCGTCATGACCGCCGCTCCGAACGCGACGGCAAGCGCCAGGACAGAAACGATGATGTGGACGCCGTGAGTGCAGCCTCGCCTGCCGCAGACGAACAGAAGGCCGAAAAGCCTGCCCGCCGTCAGCGCCGCCGCAAGCACGAAGTGCGTGAGGAAACCCCCGCGGCAGAAGTGAATACCACCGAAGCTGCCGGTACCGACAAGACTGACAAGGGTGAAAAGGCCGAAAAGGCAGACAAGCCCGAACGTCATTCCCGCCGCAGCAAGGCTGCCGCCGAAGCACCTGCTCAGCAGGAGGAAATGAACACGCCGGTGCAGGCCGAAGCTCAGCAGACGGCGCAGACGACTGACGCCCCTGCTCAGGAAAACGCCGAAGAGGGAGATGAAAAGAACCCCCGCCGCCGTTCCCGCCGCCGTCGCCGTCGCAGCAGCAAGAGCCAGAATGAGGCTCAGACGCAGGAAAATGCCGCAGCCGGCACGGAGCAGGCTGACCAGAGCGCAACCGGGGAAGCCCCCGCCAGCGCCGCTGAAGCTTCCGCCGAAACCGCTCAGGTCTCCGCAGAAAAGACGCCTGCTGAAGAGACAGCCCCTGCCGTGAGCACCGAAGCCGCACAGGAAACCGTCTCCGGTCTTGAGCAGGTGGAAACCGCCAGAGACGCCGCGGCCATGGCCGACGCCTACAGCGCGCCGCAGCAGCTTGGCCGCCCGGTGGCCACCGAAGCGCCTGCCGCTGAACCCGAAGCGCTTGTTCAGATCGAAACACGCAGTGCAGAGACAAAGCCCCTTGCTGATCAGGCCCACATGAATGATGTGGCCCAGAAGATCACGAAGCGCTTTGAAAGTGCGGAAGCCAATCCCCGCCGTCGCCGTCAGCGTCAGACTGCCGCTCAGCAGCCTGAAGTCCTTCAGGGCACGAAGAAGGCGATTGTTGCCGCAGTTGCAGAAGTGACGAAGTCCGACTTCTCCACGGAAGCCCCCACGGTGCTCTCGCGCCACAGCAAGGTGAGCCCTTCGACGAAACTTGCCCAGCAGGTCGCCGATGAGCTTCTCAGTGCCGAGCAGCCTGCCGTGGTCAGCCCCGTCAAGACTGCCGCCCCGGCGCAGGAGATGCCGGCTGATCAGGAACCGGTCACTCTTGCCGATGCCGTGAGCGAAGTCATTGCTCAGGAGCTTGAAGAACCGGTGAGCGTGAGCGCGCAGGATGCCGTGCCGGTGGAAATTGTGGCTGAACAGGCCCGCGCCGCCATTCACGCAGAACCCGCCGCACAGGCCCCTGTACTCAAAGAGGTTGTGGAGGTTTCGCGCGAAACGCTTGAAATCGCCCGCGGACTCGAAGAGAACCTTGCCCGTGCAGGACTCGTTCAGGTGCACACCGATCCGGCCAAAGCCGAACCGTACTCCTATCAGGCGGCCCGCTACCCCGGTCGTGTGACTGCTGCGGTGAGCCGTGAAGATGATGAAACACCGCTCGTGCAGGTGCATACCCGTCCCGAGCTCATTCATCCGGTCGTCTATGAAGCGGTGAAATATCCCGGCCGTCCCTATGTGGCGCCCGACGCTGTGAGTGATGAACCTCTGATTCAGGTTCACACCAGGGCCTGATGCCTGTCTGAGGCAATCCTGTCGGAGGTCAGTTTTTTCCGGAGTGAAGAAGCTGACCTCCTTTTTTGGAGGAAACCGAGTGAGTAAGACCTACCGGGGCCGTTTTGCCCCCTCTCCCACCGGCGCTCTGCATGCGGGCAGTCTGGTGGCGGCCATGGCCAGCTATCTGGACGCGCGTGCGCACGAAGGCGTCTGGGTTGTCCGTATTGAAGATATCGATCCCCCGAGGGATCTCGACTGGGCTCCTGCTCATATCCTCAATACACTTTCACGGCTCGGACTCGAAAGTGATGAACCTGTGCTTTATCAGCACGACAGAAACGACGCCTACCGTGAGGCCCTCGAAAAACTGCTCGCTGCCGGTCTTGCTTACGGCTGTGCCTGCAGCAGGAAAGAGGCGCAGGAGCGCTCTGTCGAACTCGGTCTGAGCCCGAATGTGTATCCCGGCACCTGCCGCAGGGGCACCGGAGGCCGTCCCGTCCGGGCGATACGGTTTCTCAGCACCGGTGAGCCGGTTCACTGGTGCGACCGGCACTACGGTCCTCAGGTGCAGAACGTGGAGAAGGAGGTCGGCGACTTTATTCTGCGCCGTGCCGACGGGCTGTGGGCCTATCAGCTGGCTGTTGTCACAGACGATGCCTTTCAGGGCATCACCGATGTGGTTCGCGGGGCGGATCTGCTCGACAACACCGCCCGTCAGATCATGCTCATGCAGGCGCTGGAGCTGCCGGTCTCGCGCTATCTGCATCTGCCGCTCGTACTCAACGACAGGGGACAGAAACTCTCCAAGCAGCAGGGTGCCACACCGCTCAATCCTGACGCTCTGCTCGCCGAACTCGAGCGCGCCTGGACGCATCTTGGCTTTACCGCGATTGGTGCGGATAATATCCGATCGTTCTGGCGCACAGGGGTTTCGCGCTGGAAAGAGCACTGCATTGCAACGAATTGTTAGAGCTCAGACTGCAGTTACTTTTCTTACAGTACTCTCAAATATAATCCTTCTGTACTTGTAATAGTGCTGACGAGCCCGGTACGGCCTTTTGTGCTCCTATCCGCCGGGCTGTGACACGACGGCACCACAGAGAAAAGGATTTGAGAATGGAACACGTTGATACGCTCATTATCGGTTTCGGCAAAGCCGGCAAAACACTCGCCGGTGCGCTGGCCAAACGCCATCAGAAAGTCGTCCTTGTTGAAAAAAGCAGCCTGATGTACGGCGGCACCTGCATTAACATCGCCTGCATTCCTACCAAAGCGCTTGAGGTTAAAGCCCGCAAGGCACACACCAGCCCGCAGGAGCACTATGCCCGCAGCATTGCGGAAAAGCGTGAGCTCACCGCCCGGCTGCGTCAGAAAAACTACGACAAAGTCGCCGGCACCGGGGCGCAGATCATCGACGGCACTGCCCGGTTCCTTGATGCCGGCACCGTCCGGGTGACGCTTGCCGACGGCAGCACGCGAGACTTCACCGCAGACCATTTTGTGGTGAACACCGGTGCCGTGAGCATCCGTCCGCCTGTTGCCGGTCTGGAGAATTCAAAGCGGGTCTACACGAGCACGGAAATGATGGAGCTTGAGACGCTCCCCGAAGAGCTCGTCATTGTCGGCGCCGGGTTTATTGCGCTCGAATTTGCCTCGATCTACACGAATTTCGGCAGCCATGTCACGATTCTTTCCCGCGGCAGCACTTTCCTGCCAAAGGCCGATCAGGAGATTGCCGCTGCCATCCGCGCCGATCTGATCAGCCGCGGTGTCACCATCCTTGACGAGGCGCAGCTCCTCGGCGGCAGCGAAGCAGAGCGTCTGACGCTCAGGGTGAGCGTTGCCGGCCGGGAGCAGACGCTCACCGCTGACGGTGTGCTTCTCGCTGTGGGCCGTAAACCGGCCACGGAAGGGCTTGGCCTTGAGAAGGCCGGTGTGGAGCTCGACAGACGCGGCGCGATCGTCGTCAACGAGCGTCTTCAGAGCAGCAATCCGAAGATCCTGGCGGCGGGCGACGTTAAGGGTGGTGAACAGTTCACCTACATCAGCCTTGATGACTTCCGCATCCTTCACTCCCAGCTCACCGGTGACGGATCGCGAACAACACAAAACCGCGAACTCGTGCCGCATACAGTCTTTCTTGATCCGCCCTATGCGAGTATCGGTCTGACTGAAGAGCAGGCCCGTGAACAGGATCTTGACTACCGGGTGAGCCGGCTTCCGGTGGCAGGCATTCCGAAAGCGCTGGTGCTTGAAAAGCCGGTCGGCCTGATGAAAATCATTCTTGAAAACGGCACTGAAAAGATTCTCGGCGCGCATTTCTATGCACCGGAGTCCCATGAGATCATCCACATCATCATGGTGGCAATGAAAGCCGGGCTGCCGTATACGGCCCTGCGCAACATGATTTTTGCGCATCCGACGATGGCCGAAGCGCTCAACGATCTCTAAAGAGACACTGCCCAAAAAAAAGGCACCCCTTCGGGTGCCTTTTGCATTGGCGGCATTCTGCCTGACTCAGTGCACAGTCTGAACCGGTGCATCAGAGAAGATCGAAGCCACGTCAATCGCATCGAACGTGCGGACATGACCGCAGTAGTGGCAGGTCACTTCGATCTGACCGAACTCGTCAATAATGGAGTCTGCCTCCTCTCTGCCCAGAGAGCGGATCATCTGACGCACACCCTCATCACTGCAGCGGCATTTGAACTGCGGCTTGCCTTCAAAGGTGACCGTGGGGGATTCCTCCCAGAAGAGGCGGCGGTTGATTTCCTCAGGCGTGAGCGTGAGCAGCTCCTCGCTGCGAACCGTACCGGCAAAAAGTTTGAGGCGATCCCAGGCTTCCTCATCGTAGTTCTCGGGCAGTGCCTTGCCGCCCATGACCGGCATCTTCTGAATCATCAGACCGCCCACGCGGCTCTCGTCACTCGCGAGGGCAATGTGGGTCTGCACCTGCTCACTGCGGGCGAAGTAGTTCATCATCACCTCGGCAAACGTTTCACCGTCAAGGGCGACAATCCCCTGATAGGGCTGCACGCCTTCGGGACGGTCGGCCGGATCCAGGATCAGAGCGCACTGACCGCGGCCGCCGGCGTTAATCAGCGACTGCATCGTGGCATTCTCGTCAATGAGCGCCTCAGGTTCGCGCAGCGTCACCGAGACGCGGTAGATGAGCTCCTGACGGACTTCAACCACCAGAAGTTTCACAGGGCCGTCACCGGCAACCTGCATGATGACTGTGCCGTTAAACTGCAGCGCAGCAGCGGCAAGAAGGGCACTGGCGGTCACCTCGCCGGCAAGGCGGCGCACGGCGAGCGGCAGGTGCTGATGAGCGACCGCTTCGTTAAAGGACTCATCAAGGGTGACGGTCTCTGCACGGGCGGCAGCCTGAGTAAAAAGCAGTTTCTGTAATGTATCCATTTTCTCTTAAAGCGCACGGCATCTCTGTGCCGGCAGCCTGCTAAAGGCTTAATCTGTTAAAAAATCCGCCGCGCATTCTGCACGGCAGAGGACTGCTGAATCGGTGTCCCGATATTCTACTCAAATCCGACTAAAACAGTTAGTCTTTTGTATACACTATCCTGATCCGGCCTGCCGCAAAGGCGTACGCCGGCCGGCGAAAAGACACAACTGTTCGAGAAAAGAGCGTTATCCGGCTCAAAGCTGAGCGGCTCTCTCGCCTATAATGACTTTCACGATTTCTTCTATTTTGTGACAGTGACCGATATGCTAGTAGACCTTCACATGCATTCAACAGTTTCAGACGGCCGGCTTACCCCGGCAGAGGTGATGACTTTAGCGCATGAGAATGGTGTGGAAATGGTTTCCCTCACCGACCATGACACCATGGATGGTGTGCATCAGGCGCAGCGCACGGCGGAAGATTTCGGCATGCGATTCATCCCCGGGGTGGAGGTCTCCACGCTCTGGGCCGACAGTGTGATTCACGTTGTCGGTCTGGGAATGGATCCTGAGAGCGCCGGTGTTGAACGCTTTTTCCGCGATGTCTGCACCAAACGCGACTACCGCGGGCGCGTAATCGGCGAAAAACTCCGGGAGGTCGCCGGTATTGAAGGCGCCTACGAAGGGGCTCTCGCCCTTGCGGAAAACAAAGACAACCTCTCTCGCACCCACTTTGCCCGCTGGCTTTATCAGCAGGGGTATGTGGACTCGTATCAGGCCGCCTTTGATAAATATCTCTCGAGCAACAAATCCTGCTGCGTGAGGATCGAGTGGCCGTCACTTGCCGAAGTGGTTGAACTCATTCACAGCGCCGGCGGTCTGGCCGTCGTGGCTCACCCCGGACGCTATCACTTCAAGGAACTGTGGATGGCCGATGCGCTTATGCAGGACTTTAAAAAGCTCGGCGGCGACGCGATTGAAGTCGTCTCCGGCTCGCAGTCCCAGCGCGCCAACGAGTACTACAGTAATGTCTGCCGTCAGATGGGTTTTCTCGCGAGCACCGGCTCCGATTTCCACAGCTTTGACAGCGACCGTCCGCAGCCGGGCATGCAGGGACTCATTCCCGGAGATCTTGTCCCCGTCTGGACCGTGCTCGGGCGCTGATGCCTGCGGTTTGCACGGCATGTCCGTTCCGAAACCACCGACATATGGCTCACAGGCCTAAAGGAGTTTATCCGCCATGTTTGGCCCGATGTTTATTCAGACAATCTGCGCCTATACCATCCCGCTGCTTTTTGCCATCACTCTGCATGAGGTCGCACACGGCTGGATGGCATACAGACTCGGAGATCCGACTGCAAAACGCATGGGTCGTCTGACAATCAACCCCATCAACCATATCGATCCTGTCGGCACCCTGCTGGTTCCGGGCGTCCTCTTTATTATGTCCGCCCTCTCCGGCGGCTTTATGCCGGTTTTCGGCTGGGCCAAACCTGTTCCTGTGAATCCGATGAACTTCAGAGGGAACTGGCGTCAGAAATTTGCGCTCACCGCCGTGGCCGGACCGCTGTGTAATCTCCTTCAGGCCATCGGCTGGGTGCTTCTGCTCAAACTGATCATCATGCTCGGCATCTATGAGGATTTTTTCTTCGAGGTTGCCAAAGCCGGGGTTGCCGTCAACCTGATGCTGATGGCCTTTAACCTTATCCCTCTGCCGCCGCTGGACGGCGGAAATATCGTGCTGCACCTGCTGCCCGCACCGCTTGCCCGGGTCTATGACCGCATTACGCCGTACGGGCAGTGGATTCTGCTCGGACTGCTGATGTTCGGGCTGCTGCACTATGTGGCCTACCCGTTCATTGTCTTCGGCAAGTGGGTTGTTTCTCTGGTTATCTGATTGGAGGTCGTTATGTTTACTCCCGGCAGCTGCCCGGCTATGATCACCCCGTCACGGTGGGTGACCCGTTTTGCCCCGCTTATCCGGCCGCGTGGTCATGTTCTTGATGTGGCCTGCGGCGCAGGGCGCCACACGGCCTGGTTTCTTCTGAACGGATTCTCCGTCACGGCCGTGGATGTGGACGTACGCGCCATGGAGCCCCTTGTGGGTACGCCCGGACTGACCGTTGAAGCGAGAGATCTCGAAGGGGAGGAATGGCCCTGGGAGGCGGAACGCTTTGATGCCATCGTGGTGACCAACTATCTTTTCCGTGACCACTTTGAGCACTACTGGCGATCCCTGCGTGAGGGCGGAATCTTCATTATGGAGACGTTCCTGCGGGCCAACCGTGATATCTGGGGCCGTCCGGCACGGGACGCACATTCCTGGGCGGAAAACGAGATTCTCGGTTTTATCCCCGCCGGAGCGCGTCTTGTGGCACTCGAGCAGGGGATCACCAGCCGGAATCTGGCCATGTGCCGCCTCGCTTATGCAAAACCGAGCCGTGCAGAACCTCTTGCCTATCCGCTCGGTACCGAGTGAGCGGCGCTAAACTCGGTTTCACTCTTTTGAATCCCGAGCCGTGTCACAGTACCTGTATTTTGATAGAATCAAAGAGTTTTAACGTTACCCCGTTTGCCGGTGCTCTTTCAGGGTGCCGGCCGGGACACAGGATAACTCTCATTCCTAGCATCGCAGATGCGGCGGAACGGACAATCTTCACCAGAAATTCAATTTGAAGGATGATTATGAACAAACGATTCTTGTGCATGGCGTTAGCCCCTGCTCTTGTTGCGTTGGGCGGGTGCTCCGCTTTAGGGGTTGACTTTAGCGATGACAAGGTCCAATACAGCGCCGCACAATCTCGTACGAATCTGGAAGTGCCGCCCGATTTGGCTCCGATTCCCCAGAATGACCGCTTTGATATTCCCGCCCGCCGCGGTGCTGTGAGTGCCAACGCCGAAGCCGCCCGCGCTCAGGCCAGTCAGGCTCCACAGGAACGCACGGATAACATCGTGCAGAAAACCACGCTCTCGACGATGATGCGTGACGGCAATACCCGCTGGCTGCATGTGAAGATGGATGCCCAGAACGTCTGGCCGATTCTTCAGGACTTCTGGGGCACGGTCGGTCTGAACATCGCCTCGCAGGATCCCAAGACCGGTTACATTGAAACAGGCTGGGCTGAGAACAAGGCCAAGCTTCCGCAGGACTTCATCCGCCAGACACTCGGCAAGGTGATCGACTTTGCCTACTCCACGGGTGAGCGCGATCAGTACCGCGCCCGCGTGGAACGCAATGCCGACGGCACGAGTGACGTGTATATCACGCACCGCAGCATGGTTGAAGTGCTCACCGGTCATGACAAGGAATCCTCCCGCTGGCAGCCCGGTCCCTCCGACCCTGTGCTTGAAGCCGAAATGCTCAAGCGTCTGGCGCTGCACATTGAAAACGAACTCAATCCGGCTCAGAAGGCTGTCAAGAGCACAGCTGAAGTGCCCAGCAAGGACGTGACGCCGCAGACCGCGCTCAGCAACCCTGTGAAAGATGCGCAGGGCAATCTGACGGCCGTTGACATCAACGAACCGTTTGACCGCGCCTGGCGCACACTCGGCCTCGTTGTTGACCGCATGGGCTTTGAAGTTGTCGACCGTGACCGCTCCTCGGGCTACTACCTCGTGCGCTACCTCGATCCGGCCTATGAACGTCAGAAGAAGTCCGAACGCGGTCTCTTTGACAAGATGTTCAACTCGGATGCCGCTGTTGAAGCTCCGCAGTACCGTCTGCACCTTGACAACGGCGCCACGACGAGCCGCCTGACGGTTCAGGGCCCTGACGGCGGTGCCGATCCCACGGGGGTTGCCTCGAACATTCTGACGCTGCTGGCTGAACAGCTCCGCTAAGCCCGGCTGCGTCTGCCCCCAGGCCCTGTCACCTCCAGTGAAGTGACGGGGCTTTCGTTTCTGAAACCTTTCTGTGAGCGTGCTCTGAAATTGTCCAACCGGTTTGTCGATCTGGCCATACGTCTCGGCGATGCCTACAATCCTCAGCGTAAAGCCTCCCGGCGCGAGTATGCGGTTTCGCTTCTCATTGCGGGATCGCTTTTCATGCTGATGTATGTGCTTGCCATGGCCGCGGCAGACTGGGAGGAGCAGATTCCGGACTCGGTGATCATGTGGCTCGGGGAGTATCCCATCCCGCTGATCACCAACGCACTGCTTTTTTATACGATGGCGGCGACTGCACGCCGTCTGCATGATATGGGAAAATCCGGGGCGGCAGCGCTTCTGCTGTGTCTGCCCGAACCCTGGTTTATTGTGATTCCGATTGCCCTGCTCTGGCCCGGCCGGAAAAGCCTGCCGGATGAAACCCGCGGCTTTACGCCCTCTGGTGCAATCAGAAGTGGAGTTTAAAAATGTCTTTAGCGGTTGAAAATGACCGGCTCGTCACCCTGTCGGTACGCATGGCCGACATGAGCGGCAAAATTCTTGAAGAAACCGGCCCCGAGGGGCTCACCTACCTGCACGGACACGGCGATATTCTGCCCAAACTGGAAAAGGCGCTTGAAGGACGCTTTGAGGGAGAGGGCTTCTTTATCAAGCTTGAGCCCGAAGAGGCCTTCGGCGAGTATGACGATGAGGCAATCCGGATGGTGCCTGCCAGCCAGCTCGGCGAACCTGACGTGATCGTCCCCGGTCTCACGTTTGAAGAGATTCCGGGCGAGCAGCCTGACGGTCGCATGTGGCGCGTCACCGATGTCGCGGAAGGCATGGCCGTGCTTGAGGCCAATCACCCGCTCGCCGGGATTGCCCTGCAGTTTGAAATCCGCGTTCTTCACATTGAGGAGGTTGACGATCCGGAGGCTCTCAGTGACGAGGCTGCGATCGTGCCGAGCTTCCTCACGTTTGCCGACAAAATCGTGAACGAGGATTTTGACGAGGAGGATGATGAGGCCTATGAGCGTCAGCTCGCGGAACACCATCACCACGAGGATGACACTCCGATGGGACGTATGGCGGGCAGACCGCCGCGCATCATCCGCTGAGTGCAAAACACCTCCCTGCAGGGAGGTGTTTTTTTTCAGGCGCCTTTAGCGCTTGTCCGCCGAGGCCGGCGCTCTGGCATTACGCGGTGCGTAGTACAGATCCGAGCGTTTGGCGGAGAAAGTCGGATGTGAGAACTTGATGTCGGGATTGCGGTAGTCTGGCATGGCTGCACGTTCAGTCATGCGTTTTTCATAGTCGGCCGGCGTTTCCAGACGGAAAAGAATTTCACCGGCCTTGACCATGTACAGATCACGCCTTGCGCGTTCCTCAATCGCCTCACTGCCGTTCTCGAGCGACGCGAGCTCCGCACGGAGCTCTTCATTGCGAAGGCGCTGCTGCTCGTTCTGGCGCTGCTGTTCGGCCAGATTACGGCGCAGATCCTCCGCATGAAACCACGCACCGTCAGGCCCGAAGAGCTGATAGGACAGCACTCCGAAGCACAAGGCGAGAATAACGAACGGTACGTGGCGAAGCATGAGAAAGGTTCCTCAGAGTTACTTGCGAAGGCAGTAGAAAGCGTCGCGGCCAGGATAGACAGCAACACCGTCGAGATGCTCTTCGATGCGGATAAGCTGATTGTACTTCGCAATGCGGTCAGAACGGCTCATGGAACCCGTTTTGATCTGACCGGCATTAAGGCCCACTGCCAGATCGGCAATGGTGCTGTCTTCAGTTTCACCCGAGCGGTGGCTCACCACAGCCGTGTAACCGGCGCGCTTGGCCATTTCGATGGCTTCGATCGTTTCCGTGAGCGTACCGATCTGATTGACCTTGATCAGGATGGAGTTGGCCACACCCTTTTCAATACCTTCCTTGAGAATGGCGGGGTTGGTCACAAAGAGGTCGTCACCGACGAGCTGCACACGTTTGCCGAGCGCCTGAGTGAGCTTGGCCCAGCCTTCCCAGTCGCCTTCAGCCATGCCGTCCTCGATGGAGATGATCGGATAGCGGTTGACCCAGTCGGTGAGCACAGCAATCCATTCTTCAGCCGTGAGCGCCTTGCCGGAGGACTTCTTCATGACGTACTTGCCGTTTTCGAAGAATTCGCTCGATGCGCAGTCCAGACCGATGGCGATATCCTTACCGGCTTCGAAACCTGCAGCCTGAATGGCTTCAAGAATGAGTTCAATGGCTTCCTCGTGGCTTTCGCACTTGGGGGCAAAGCCGCCCTCGTCACCCACAGCCGTGGACATGCCGCGGGCGTTGATGATCTTCTTGAGGGCGTGGAAGGTTTCCGCACCGTAGCGCACAGCCTCAGAGAAGGTCGGAGCGCCGAGCGGGATGATCATGAATTCCTGCAGGTCAAGGTTGTTGTTGGCATGAGCGCCGCCATTGATCACATTCATCATCGGCACCGGCATCTGCATGGCACCCATACCGCCGAAGTAGCGGTACAGCGGCAGACCCGTTTCCTCGGCCGAGGCGCGGGCCACAGCCATCGAAACGGCCAGAATCGCATTGGCACCGAGACGGCCTTTGTTTTCGGTCCCGTCAAGCTGAATCATGGTACGGTCGATAAAGGCCTGATCAGAGGCTTCCATACCGATGAGCGCATCAGCGATTTCGCCGGAAATATTGGCCACAGCCGTCAGAACACCCTTGCCGCCGTAGCGCTTGGGATCCTTATCGCGCAGCTCGAGCGCCTCGCGCACGCCGGTGGAGGCGCCGGAGGGAACTGCAGCACGGCCCATGGCACCGCTCTCGAGCCAGACTTCGGCTTCAACGGTCGGGTTGCCGCGGCTGTCGATAATTTCACGACCGATAATGTCAATGATGGAACTCATTTTTCTTTTCCCTTTTAGGAGTGAGTGGCACTGAGCCACGCTTAACAGTTGAATGGTTTGTAGTCGTTAATGCTGTCTTCAAGGAACGGCGCCGCCTTGACCACGCGATCGAGCTCAACGAGGCTCTCAAGAAGCGCAGACATCTTTTCGAGCGGCACGGCGTTGGGACCGTCACTCTTGGCACAGGCAGGATTCGGATGGGTTTCCATAAAGAGCCCGGAGACGCCGGCAGCCACAGCCGAACGGGCGAGCACGGGCACAAACTGGCGCTGACCGCCGGAGGAGCCGCCGTTGCCGCCCGGAAGCTGCACGGAGTGAGTTGCGTCAAACACAACAGGCGCACCGGTTTCGCGCATGATGGCAAGCGAGCGCATATCCGAGACAAGGTTGCCGTAGCCAAAGCTTGCACCGCGTTCACAGACCATGAAATTGTCTGTTTCAAGGCCGGCGGAGCGTGCCGCCGCGCGGGCCTTTTCCACCACGTTCTTCATATCGCCAGGGGCGAGGAACTGACCTTTTTTGATGTTCACAGGCTTGCCCGACAGCGCGCAGGCATGAATAAAGTCGGTCTGACGGCACAGGAAGGCGGGCGTCTGCAGAACATCCACCACGCCGGCGACAACCGGAACCTCTTCACTCGTGTGCACGTCGGTGACCACGGGAATACCGAGTTCGGACTTCACACGGGCAAGAATGCGCAGCCCCTCTTCCATCCCGAGACCGCGAAACGAGGTTTCACTCGTACGGTTGGCCTTGTCGTAGCTGGCCTTGAAAATGTAAGGGATCCCCAGTTTACCGGTGATCTCTTTCATAACGCCGGCAATATCGAGCGCCATCTGTTCACTTTCAATCACACAGGGACCGGCCATCAGGAAAAACGACTTGTCCAGGCCGATATCAAAACCACAAAGTTTCATACTTCTCTAGTCTCACTGTCTGAAGCACGCACCACCGGCGGCATTCAGAGCACTCAGTCAATTGTTCAGTTCATGGTGCCTCACCGGCTCGCCAGGGAGCGGAACCGGGATCACCGTTGCAGGCTAAAGTGTAGCCCAGCTCCGGAGAGCAGAGGCGACAAATCTTGTTTGAATTCGTTTTCCGGGCGGCCCTGCACACCGCCTGATTTTTCAAGAAAAAAGGCAGTTTCACCAAACCTGCTGGTGAGAGCTGCCTTTTTCTTTACAAAGTCAACTCACCGTTCATTACTGAGCGGCAGCTTCCTTTGCGGCCTTGTGCGCAATCGCGGCTTCCACATAAGCCTTGAAGAGCGGGTGGCCGAAACGCGGATTCGACGTGAATTCCGGATGGAACTGCACGGCGAAGAAGAACGGATGATCCGGCAGCTCCATCATTTCAGGGAGATGCTCTGTCGGGGTACGGGCGGAAATGACCATACCCTTTTCTTCAAACTGCGCCACGTAGGCGTTGTTGACTTCATAGCGGTGACGGTGACGTTCTGCCACCACATCACCGTAGATCTTGTGCGCGAGCGTGCCTTCTTCAACCGGCACCTCCTGGCGGCCCAGACGCATCGTGCCGCCGAGATCGGACGTTTCGTCGCGCTTCTGGATCTTGCCGGAGCGGTCCTGCCACTCGGTGATGAGCGCCACCACCGGATGGGCCGTGTCAGGATCAAGCTCGGTGGAGTTGGCGCCGCCCAGACCGCAGACGTGGCGGGCGAATTCAACCACAGCCATCTGCATACCCAGACAGATACCGAGATACGGGATCTTTTTAACGCGGGCATATTCGATGGCACTGATCATGCCTTCGGTACCGCGCTTGCCGAAGCCGCCCGGAACAAGAATGGCGTCAACGTCACGCAGAATCTTGTCAGCGCCTTCCTCTTCGATCTGGCTGGCGTCCACAAAGAGCGTCTTCACACGGGTGTTGGTATGGATACCGGCATGGCAGAGTGCCTCATTGAGCGACTTGTAGCTGTCGGCGTAATCAACATACTTGCCCACCATGGCGATCGTGACTTCACGTTCGGGGTTCTTGATGCGGTGAACGATGTTTTCCCAGGCGGACAGATCTGCGGGTTTGGTTTCAAGACCGAGCTTCTTGCAGACGATGTCGTCAAGACCCTGAGCATGCAGCATCAGCGGCACTTCATAGATCGTCTTGGCATCAGCCACGCTGATCACGCAGTCCATCGGCACATTGGAGAAAAGCGAAATCTTGGCGCGCTCCCCTTCAGGGATCATGTGTTCTGCACGGCACAGCAGCAGATCGGGGTAAACGCCCTCTTCACGCAGCTTCTGCACGGAGTGCTGCGTCGGTTTTGTCTTCAGCTCACCCGCGGAGGCGATCCACGGGCAGAGGGTCAAATGAATAAAGCAGGTGTTGTTACGGCCGACGCGGAACGACATCTGACGGACAGCTTCAACGAAGGGAAGCGATTCAATGTCACCGACCGTACCGCCGATTTCCACCACAGCCACATCAGGCTTTCCATCAAAGGTGGAAGCGGCACCGCGCTGAATAAATTCCTGAATTTCGTTGGTGATGTGAGGAATCACCTGCACGGTCTTGCCGAGGTACTCACCGCGGCGTTCCTTGTGCAACACGCTTTCATAAATCTGACCAGACGTGAAGTTGTTGGGCTTGTGCATCTTCGTGGAGATGAAACGTTCATAGTGCCCTAAGTCAAGGTCGGTTTCCGCACCGTCTTCGGTCACGAACACTTCACCGTGCTGGAACGGCGACATCGTACCCGGGTCAACGTTGATGTACGGATCGAGTTTGATCATCGTCACCTTCAGGCCACGAGATTCGAGGATAGCCGCCAAAGAAGCGGCGGCGATGCCTTTACCCAGAGAAGAGACAACGCCGCCGGTAACAAATACGTACTTGGTCATGTAAAGCCCCACGCAAGGAGGTAGATACTAAAAATAAAACGATTATTATACGCTCTTTCGGTATAACTCTGCCGGACAAACCGGCAGCAGGCCTTGAGAACAAGGACAGAAAACAGCCTGGAGAGCGGATCCGCTCCCGTTCACGCTCTCTTTATACGAAATTCAACGACGCTATTCTAAGGGAAATTGCTCAGTTCTGTCTTCGATTTTTCTTTCTGAAAAAGGAGTAGTTCCGGACAGAAAAACGGGATCCTGCAGGTGGTGCGGATCCCGTTATTTTCAGTACCTTGCGGGCGAATTTATCCCAGCTTGGACTCATCGAGCTCGGTTGTGCAGAGCGTCACTTCCGGTTCACTGGAAAAATCCGTCTCGCACAGGCCTTCCCGGCAGACTTCGCAGTCCGTCTCATTACCGCGGAACGACCATTCGGGCTGCACGGTAAGATGATCAATACCGAATTTTTCATGCACCTCCACACGGATGGCATCGAGTATCTTCGGCCAGCATTCGGGAGACTCGATGGTGACATGGCACTGGATGGCGCCGTGCCCCGGGCTCATTGTCCAGACATGCAGGTCGTGTACACGCAGCACACCGGCAATTCCTTCAATCGTGCGGCCGACAGAGAAATAGTTCACCCCCTCGGGGATGCCGTCAAGGAGCACCCGCGAGGTGTCACGCAGAATTTCGTAGGTCGCATGCAGCAGGAGCACGCCGACGAGCATGGAAAGGATCGGGTCGACAATGGTGGGGCCGCCGAAATAGATGACAGCACCGGCCGTAATGGCAGCGACCGATCCCATCAGGTCCCCCATCACGTGCAGCAGTGCCGCACGGGTATTCATGTTCTTTCTGTCACGCGAAAGCGAAAGTGCGACAAGAATATTGATCACCAGACCGATCGAGGCAATCAGCATGACGGAAAAACCGGACACATCCTGGGGTTCCTGAATTCTGGCGACAGCTTCAATGAAAATCCAGCAAACCACGCCGAGCATGAAAAGCCCGTTGACAAAACCGGCAAGCACTTCGATGCGGCCGTGTCCGAATGTGTGTACATCATCCACCCCTTTCTGGGCGATGCGGTTGGCGACAAGTGCAAACAGAAGGCTTGCCGAGTCGGTAACCATGTGGCCGGCATCCCCGATCAGGGCGAGAGAATTCCCCCACAGGCCGCCGACGAGTTCAATAAAAGAGAAAGCACAGGTGAGAAAGACCGCTGTTCCGAGCACTGAAGCTTTTGTCTTTTCAGCCGCGTGACGCCAGTGGCTGTCACCACGACCATGGCTCGAAAATTCCTCAACAGGCTCAGGCTGTTTTTGCATATCAACGGGTGTCATTTTCTATCTTCTATGTTTTGCACTGATCCGGACGGTTCTCAGACCGCGCCGGCTTTCGTTTTTTGTCTGATTTCGCCCATGATAGGCAGAAATTATTGAAACCGCAAACGGTGATTAAAAATGAGAATTGGTCTCACAAAACGCCTCTGCTGCAGACATAAAAAAACTCCCTTCAGCAGAACCTGAACTCAGGAATTAACTGAAGGGAGTCTGTTAGCTTGAATCAGCTAAGCTGCGTTATCAGAAGCTGTAACGGGCGTCGATCTTACCGCCGACCGTAGACGAACCATCCTTACCGCCGCCCAGAATGAAGTGGGCCCCGAGAGAGAAGTTCGCCTTTGTAGCACGCAGGCCGAGATCAGCCTGAACCGGACTCATATCGAGAACCGTCTGACTTGTCGTTCCACGCGTCAGATCGTCGTCCCCGAAAGTCGGCACATAGGTGAACTTGGCAGAAGGCGCAAAGCTCCAGCCGGCAGCCTCAAGCTGAGCAGCCGTAATGCGCACAGCAACAGGCATCTGAACGATTGTCTGAGACTGTTCTCCGACATTGATGCTGCCGTAGTGCATATCATCCGTCTTCAGCTTGGAGACACGCAGACCGATACTCGGGATAACAGAGAATGCACCGGCCTGGCCAAGATACTGGACAGCGGCTCCGGCAGACATCACGCTGCCATCCACCTTCTGATCAAACATCGTGTCTTCACCGGAGGTGATGTCATTGTTGCTCTTGGCATAAGCCACATCAGCAACCACCTTGGCTTTATCAGCGAACTGCCAGCTGGCATAGGCGCCAACACCCACGGTGTCAACATCATTATGCAGACTGTAGTTACCGGAACGAACCTTGCCGTTGCCATATTCGATAGCAGCACCGAGACGCACATCCGGAGTCACACCAACATCTGCACCGAAAGTGGCATACGCGATGTTACTCTTGTACTTGGCTCCATTGTCAAGCTTATCAGCTTCAGCATGCTCACCCTGAACATCCACCCAGAGGTTCAGACCCGCCGGCGCATAAGCATTGAACGCTGTATGGTCAGCGATAGCAAAGGAGAGAACCTGATCAGCGCGACGCAATGTCTGCTGGATTCCCGCCGAGGCAAAGGCACCAAGCAATCCGTCTGCATCAGCCTTATTGACGATTTTCGCCCCATCCAGACTCGACTGCATGAAACGGTTGTTGTTGACAACCGAACCGGTTCCGGTCACATCATTTTCGGAGAGCTGAATTTCACCTTCCGAGGGGTTTACGATGTAAATCCTTCCGTTATTTACGACATCAGCTCCCGTAATATAAATCTGACCAGGTTCAAGAGTGGCCTGATTAATCATCAGCAGGCCGTTAGCCGCCACTGTCACTTTGCCCTGAACATCTGCCTGATTGGGAGCAGCAGTCAGACTGCCGTCAACCATAATGCCACCATTCTGGGACACCTCCAGAGGATTATTCAGATAGAGCGCAGCGGTAACACCGTTGCGACCCCAGCTGGCACCCTCAGACTGAGCATAGTTGTTAAACTGACTGACAGCTTCATCAGCCGTGGTATCAATTGCACTGATGGCATTCTGCCCGACAACAACCAAGGCTCCAAGCTGACCGTTCGCTGTGACTGTCGCTTTGGATGCATTTTCAACCACGTCTTGAGCAGGGTCATTTGCCCACGCCGGATCAACAAAAATCATGCCCTGATAAGCGGAGATATCATCGAACACCACATCGGCTGCTGCGGCGCTTGAGCCGACATTCACCACACTATCAGCTGATGCACTTTCAAGTTTTGCTACAGTACCGGCAAAATTGACAAGGTTAACAACAGGCTTCGAATTGCCATCGCTCTCGAGGACCAGTGTGGGCAGTTCACCCTTGGCTTTGGTATCACTATTCGCAACACCGACATTAAGCGTGCCACCGGTCACTTTCAAAGCCACATTGGAAGTAGCGCTTTTGACCAGCGCACCGCCCTCACTACTGCCGGCAAGGGTCAGCGTGGAACCGCTCCCAACAGTCACTTCGCTGGCACTACCGGTGAGTTCAACTGCCTTAACACCGAGATTCTGCCCCTGGGTCAGATTCAGGTTGGTGTTAGCCTTGGCCGTCACCTGAGTATGGACCACCTCTGCGCCAGAGGTGGTAATAAGATCCGAGGCAGCAGTTTCTGTCACGGGCTTACCGTCAGCGCTAAGCATCGTACCGGTAAATTCAACACTCACACCCTCAAGCAAAGCTCTAACCTGCTGAGACAGTTCCTGCGAGTATTCCGTGTCGGTCAGAACGAGCGTGCCCTTCTCGACAGTTGCCTGAGTCTTCAGACTCACACCTTGTTCATGAGCATCAAAAAGATTGCCGGACTGTGTGATCAGAGAGCCACCCGTCATGCTCAGACTGCCAGCCTGAACATTTGAGGCTTCATCGGCTTCGCCAAACGTGAAGTTTTCAGCACGCAGCGTACCACCGGCAACCGTCACAGCACCGTGCAGCGTCCAGGGTTTGGTCACAGAGAGTTCACCGGCACTGACCGTCACAGTACCGTAGAATTTCTCAAGCGAACTGTTGATCACAAGCGTGCCCAAACCTTCCTTCTTAAGTGATGCCGGGATGCCACCGTTCGTCTTTGCCTCAATGTTGGGAATACTGGATGCAATTCCGTCAGTATCTCCTGTGGTATCCACAGTACCGATTGTCAGGGTTTTGTTTTCATCAATATCAAATGTTGCTGACGCACCTCGATCAAGGAATAAAAATCCCCCAGCCGTAAGATCGGTCGAGTGATAGCCGTACCCATCATAATAAGGAGAGATTTCGGTCATATTCGAAGAAACGGTGTTCCCAGAATAGATCATATCTTTGGTGATATGGAAGGTAAGCATACTCTCACGGGACACGTCAGTAACACTCCCTGTCGAGTAGTCCGCAAAAACAGCACCGCCATAAGCAACGCTATTCTTTTTCGCAGTGCCGGCAGCCGTCGCAGAGTTATTTGCAAAAACCACATCCGTAAAGACAGCCGTCGCTCCTTTTATCAGTAACGCACCCCCTAACGCCTCCGTTGCTGGCGCTTCAGCCCTGTTACCAACATAGGACCCACCTTTCTGAACGATATGCCCATAGGTATAAATTGCACCACCATTGGCATCTTCTGAATCTCGAGCCACATTATTAATAAAATCACTCCCAGAAAGATCATAGGTGCTGTTGGCATCCCTCAGTTGAAAGGCTCCACCCCAGCCACGCAGACGATTTTCATAAACCGATGGGGCAATCGCACAGTTTCCTGCCGAAACCGCGCCAGCCATTGACAAAAGTGCCGCGCTCAGCGCAACGGTCGTCACCGCTCTTCCCTTGGAAGACACGGAAGATGTCAACTCATTCACAACAAGTAAAGTCCCGCGGACTTTATTGAAAATCACTCGGAATACCCGATTCATAATCCTGCTCCTAGTTGAGGAAAATAAGGTGTTCTAATTTTCTCTCAGATTCTATCATTACGGGAAAATTATCACTCAGGGTTTTCCCTAAATTAATTCAAATTCAAAGTAAAGGATCATGAAACTCCAGCCAAACATACTTCACAGTAACCGTCCCCGAAAAAGATTACAACTCACACTATACAAACATTCAAAAAACAGTGTAAATCACTGCAGCAGAGCAAATACCACACACCAACATCCACATCATGCAAAAATTTTATCATTTTAATTTAACACAAATATTTATATGTTAACTATTTAATATAACGAAACACAACAACAATATTAAATAATAGTTAAACAAAACATATACTCTATGTTATATTCAACTTAACCTTAGCCGTGTTTTTTAATATTCCAGTGAAAAAGTACTCACATGCGATGAAGCCGGTTCTTTTAATTTCACTGCCAGATAACCCTTTCGGGCGAAACACCATGTGCTGTGGATAACTTTCACAGGAATGATATAAAAGTCATAGCGATAATCTATAATCAGGAAACTACGTTTTATCTTGTCTTCCCGTCCGGTGGTAATAGTCAGGAATCCACGCTTTAGTTGGAAAAAGAATAAAATTCCCTCCCGGTGAGAGGATCACGCCGGAAACGCGGATCATTTTTTGTATATGTTGCTAAAGAGCAACACAAGAGAAGACAGAAGCTGAGGTGGTTAGAGAAAAACGGCTAAAGCGCTGAAAAAATAGAGGCTTATCTGATGCAGGGCACCATTAACCCCTGTGCCGCAGGAGTTTTTACCAGATACACTACTTGATCCGCAAAGTAAAACGCTCCAGCCGGCAGTGACTAGAGCGTTTTCAGTAGTGGTGTGCCCAATATAGGAACTGTCAGATTCAGGCGCTTATTTTTTGCCTGTCAGCAGCGGAGCCACAGATCCCTTGGCATTGGAGAGCAGACCGGCCTCAGAATAGATCGAGAGTTTCTGACGGGTATCGGTGATGTCGAGATTACGCATCGTGAGCTGACCGATACGGTCCACAGCGGTAAACATGGAGTCGCCCTTTTCCATCGTCAGACGGGACGGTTCGTACGTGAGGTTCGGGCTCTTCGTATCAAGGATGGTGTAGTCATTGCCGCGGCGCAGCTCCAGTGTGACCTCACCGGTGACGGCACGGGCAACCCAGCGCATCGCGGCTTCACGAAGCATGATCGCCTGACTGTCAAACCAGCGGCCCTGATAGAGCAGACGGCCGAGCTTGATACCGCCGATGCGATACTCTTCAATCGTGTCCTCATTATGAATACCGGTCACGAGACGCTCGTAGGCAATAAAGAGCAGTGCCATGCCCGGGGCTTCATAAATGCCGCGGGACTTGGCTTCAATGATGCGGTTTTCAATCTGGTCGGACATACCGAGACCGTGACGGCCGCCGATGGCATTGGCTTCGAGCATCAGATCAACCACGCTGCCGAAGTGCTGGCCGTTGAGGGCAACAGGCACACCTTCCTTGAATTCGACCTTCACAACTTCGGGGGCAATCTTGCAGTCAGCCTGCCAGAACGGCACACCCATGATCGGTTCCACAATCTTCATGCTGGTGCCGAGCTCTTCGAGGTCTTTCGCCTCATGGGTGGCGCCAAGCATATTGGAGTCCGTCGAGTAGGCCTTCTCGGCACTCATACGGTAGTCAAAACCTTCAGCCTTCAGGAAGGCGGACATTTCAGCGCGCCCGCCAAGTTCGGAAATGAACTGCGTATCAAGCCAGGGTTTGTAGATTTTCAGATTCGGGTTGGTAAGCAGACCGTAGCGGTAGAAGCGTTCAATGTCGTTACCCTTGTAGGTCGAACCGTCACCCCAGATATTCACACCGTCGGCGCGCATGGCGGCGACAAGCATCGTACCGGTCACGGCACGGCCGATCGGGGTGGTGTTGAAATAAAGCTGACCGCCGGTGGAAATATGGAAGGCGCCGGACTGGATCGCGGCAATCCCTTCGTTGACCAGCTGTTCACGGCAATCCACCAGGCGGGCATTTTCTGCGCCGTACATCATGGCGCGCTTCGGGATCGCTTCGTAATCAGTTTCATCGGGCTGCCCGAGATTGGCCGTGTAGGCATACGGCAGAGCGCCCTTGTTTTTCATCCATCGCAACGCCGCACTCGTGTCAAGACCGCCGGAAAATGCAATACCGACTTTTTCGCCGACGGGTACGCTTTGGAGAATTGTTTGAGACATAGTAATTGAGAACCTTGAAATTTGTGTTGTTGTTTACCCAGCAACCTGGGGCCTGAGGACAATTATTGCGCCCTTTGACGGGAAGAAACGGGCAGGCGGGAAAACTTTTTGAAGAGTTAGGCGCTTTGTCAGACAAAAGCAAACAAAGTGGATCGAAAAACTTAAGGGTAAACCCTAATATTAAAGAGGATCGCGGGACAGAAAATCACCTGAAAATCTGGAATGCTACACCTTTTATCCTAAGACTTCTATAGGGGTTTTCCTAATTTTCTACACTTTTGAAGCTAAATCAACAGTTGTATTTCTTCTCCTGTAAAGTCCCTTCTGAACTCATTAGACTGATGCTCGATTGGGCCAATCCAACCATTAAAGTCGGGACCAAAATCGACACTTTCATGACTGGCGCCCATCACTGCAGTCCTTCCCTTTTCTATCTGTGCTGCAGTTATTTTCACACTTGAAGGAGCAACGTATGTCGTTGAAAAAGACACTCTTAGGCCTTGGTTTTGTGATCGCTTCCGGCTCTGCCCTCGCCGCACTGCCCAACATCGCTGTGTTCGCCACGGGCGGCACGATCGCCGGTGCCGGTCAGTCCTCCACGGGTTCCGCCTATTCCGCTGGTAAGGTCAGCGTCAACCATCTGGTTGCTGCCGTTCCTGAAATCGCCAAGGTCGCCAATGTGACCCCGGTTCAGGTTGCCCAGATCGGCAGCCAGGACATGAGCGACGAAGTGTGGCTCAAGCTCGCCAAGGCTATCAACAGTGATTGTGACAAGTATGACGGTTTCGTGATCACCCACGGTACCGACACGATGGAAGAAACCGCTTACTTCCTCCAGCTCACCAACAAGTGCCACAAGCCTGTGGTGATGGTCGGCGCCATGCTCCCGTCCACCGGTCTGAGCGCTGACGGTCCGCGCAACCTCTTTAACGCTGTTGTGACCGCCGCTGATCCTGCCACCGCCCAGCACGGCGTGGTTGTCGCCATGAACAACATCGTCATCGGCGCCCGTGACGTTTCCAAGACCAGCACGGTTCAGCCCGAAACGTTCCAGGCCGGCAACTTCGGCAAGCTCGGCACGATCTTCAACAACAAGGTCACCTACGAAGTCAAGAGCCTTCGTGACTACTCCAAGACCCCGTTTGACGTGAGCAAGCTCAACGCTCTGCCCAAGGTCGGCATCGTCTACAACCACGCCGGTGTTGAAGGCGTGCAGGCTGAAGCCCTCGTCAAGGCCGGTTACAAGGGTATCGTGAGCGCCGGTGTCGGCAACGGTAACATCCACAAGTCCGTCTGGCCGGTGCTTGAAAAGGCTGCCAAGGACGGTATCGTTGTGGTCCGTTCCTCCCGCGTTCCGACCGGTGCCACCACCAAGGACGCTGAAGTCGACGACAAGGCCATGCACTGGGTTTCCTCCGGTGAACTCAATCCTCAGAAGGCCCGTATTCTTCTCCAGCTTGCTCTGACCAAGACGAGCAACTGGGAAGAAATCCAGAAGTTCTTCGATCTCTACTAATCAGTGCCTGCTTCGGCTGACCTGACGGTCAGCCGCTGCACTGCGCTCTTTGAGATTACCAGCCGCAGCGCTCACCGGAGCACTGCGGCGTTTTTTTCGCTCCGGCGGACGCGGTATTTTTCCGTAAGTCTCTTGAAAGCCTCCCGAAAGATACTGCTGACGGGCGATTTGCCTTTGGCGGAACAATGCGTTAGATTGCAGGATTAGCTCTCAAAATTCTTTCAATTCAACTGAAATCCGATTTCGTGGAATGCCCGGAACCTGTCCGGGCAAAAGCGTGATTGTATGTCCGTAACTCCTATTCAAAAGCAGGTCTACAGCAGCGGTACCATCTTCAAAATGGTGCTGCCCCTCATTCTCAGTCTCATGATCGAACAGGTCATCGGTTTTACCGACGTCGCCTTTCTCGGACGCGTCGGAGAAATCGAACTTGGGGCTTCCGCTCTCGGCGGGGTGATGTTTCTTGCTCTGGTGATGGTCGGCTTCGGCTACAGTTTCTCCCTGCAGGCCTTCATGGGTCAGAAAAACGGAGAGAAAGCCTATCGCGACATCGGTCTGGCTTTCCACAACGGCTCGTATTTTCTGCTGGCGATCTCTCTGGCGCTTTTCGTGGTGGCGCTCTTTGCCTCCAGGCCGTTTCTTGCACTCGTGTGCGAAACACCGGAACATCATACATATATAGCATACTTGGGATAGAAAGTTTATCCATTTTGCATCTTATAGGTTGTGCACAAGTGTCGTATCCGCCTATTGAGCAATCGTGCTAGCGTCTCTCTTGAGTTGTGCAACACGAGCGTTTTCCGTGGATTCCACATTTTGTGCTCATTCCTTGGTTGCACGACCCCATTTATCTATCCGTGTGTGTGTTTCCGTGTGCCACATATTGCTATTGGTCTACTTGTTTCACTTGCGAATTTGTGAATCTCTTTCAACATTATTGACTCTTGCTAACATTTTGCATCAAATTTTTGTGCCACTATCCTCACCGAGCTCCACCATAAGCCTTATTTGTGTAGGTGTGAGAAACCGACAAGAATTGGTACCAATTGTGCTATTTCCTTGTCCACATTGGAGTGATCATTGATCCACTTTCAACTTCGGTCAAGGTACATTTGGTATTCGTTCTTCTCTTTCTACCACTCACATTTGTCTTGGAATGATGGATAGGCCAAGTACTTCTACCAACCCACTCTTCATGGAGCAAGACGACGACATGAACTCCTTCGTCACCAAGAGTCACCTCTTTGGTGCACAACGTGCTTTGCATCAAGAGCAACAAGCTATGAGTGAACGCATCGACAACCTTGCCGCCGACTTGCGACTTTCCGAGCAACGTACAAGGGACTACTTCGACCACAAGCTCGACGATCACAAGCAAGAGAATGACGCAAGGATGGACGAGATTCGCGCTTTGTTGCTCAACCGCTCTTCTTCCACTTCAAGAAGGAGCCGTTCAAGTCGACACTCCGACTTCACCCTCTCCGGCTCAAGTACACCGACATCAAACATTCTTCTCCGAGCCGCGCGTCAAGACTGCCATGCATCTCGCAATCCTCTACACGACAACCATTCACAAGTGCAAGTCGACGAACAAGTACTTCGTCCTCAACCACACCAATGAC
>OGMW01000240.1_pt1 | contig 62372 bp, 57 predicted proteins | sample 1573281 | NCBI WGS metagenome assembly OGMW01 (sample SAMEA2581907, study PRJEB24529) | metagenome | biome: Human gut stool | place: China | collected 2011 | reverse complement strand
CTCTGTGCTGTACTGCGTCCGCTGCCATTGGCAGCCGTTTTGCCGGTGCTGAGCTCCACGACGCCGGTGTGGTAATCCATCCAGCCGTGGAACGCAAGCTTGAAGCTCTTATAAATACGCGTGCGGCGCAGGGCGCGCAGCGCATCCGGCTCACAGGTGTCACACAAGAAGATCGCCGTGATATAAGAGCACATATGATTCGGGCCCGGCTCGATCCGCTGCATGCCGTCGGCACGCGCCTGCTCGCGGCACTGCTCGAAGATCTCCTTCGTGAGCACGGGGGCCGAGAAAATGTAGACATATTCGTTGTTGTCCGCTTCCCAGAGCTTGGCGGCCTTGACCAGCACATACTTCTCGGAGTGGATGTGCAGCCCGGCCTCTGCGACGAGATAACCCTTCGGTTCCTCGTGGCGCACAACATCAAAATATCCCGAATAACTGTGGCACAGTTTGTCGAGCGCTTCCTCGCGGGTCATACGCCGTCCTCCCTGTTTGATGCAAAATTTTCATGGTATGATTTCACCAATTTCATGAACAAACTAAGAACAAAGTGTAAACATACCGCTAATGTTATGATAGCGCGCCACCCGGGATCTTTCAAGTGAAATTAATGACAAATATCCACATCCGTTTTTGTCAACTTTTCATAACGTACGCACAAAAATGTCGAAGAACTTGGAATTATGTAAATCATTTTCCGCAAGGAACAGACAAACGTTTCACCTGTGCGGACACTGATTTTTCAGCGAAAATGTGGCTGCGTTTTTTGCTTGACGATCTTTTCCTGCAGTAAAATATAATTATGTAAACCATCTTGCAAAGTCGCTCTGCCGCCCTCAGTGCAGGTACGGACGGCAAGTGCGATTCTTGTCGAAAAGTGATTGACAGGACGTGCAAATCTTGCTACAATGAATCGTCTCAATTGGAATGATGCCTAGAGTCTTTCCGAAGCAAGATGCGACCGCCGCCGCGCCCCGCGCGACGGCCAAGGCCATACGGACAGCCGGGTCGAATGCCGCAAACCGCACCGCGTGCGGTGGCAACTTCTGTTGCCTTATTGATTGAGTTAAAAGCTCGAGTTTTATAAGTTGGTCACTTAAAACCAGGCTGCTTTCAGCATCCAAACTTGTGAAATGGTCAATAAGAGTAGTAAAAGTAATCTTTGCTATATAGACTCTCAAGACACAACATCCTGTTGGGAACGGTGCGCACGGGCCGCGGACGGCCGCTGCGCGCCCAATGGCATATGTTTGTTCACAAGCGCCGCTGCTGATCTGCAGCGGCGTTTTTTGTGCACAAGGGGGAAACACAGCCATGAAAAAAGTCATTGAACTCCGCAACGTCAGCAAACAGTTTGACGGCGAGACCGTTCTCGACAGCATCAACCTCGACATTTACGACAACGAATTTCTGACGCTGCTCGGCCCGTCCGGCTGCGGCAAGACCACGACCCTGCGCATGATCGGCGGCTTTGAAACGCCGGACCAGGGCGACATCCTCTTTCTCGGTGAGCGCATCAACGACATTCCGCCGCACAAGCGCAACATCAACACCGTTTTCCAGCGCTACGCACTCTTCCCCCACCTGAACGTGTTTGAAAACGTGGCGTTTCCGCTGCGCGAGCAGAAGCTGCCGCGCAACGAGATCGAGCAGAAGGTCAACGAGATGCTCGCGCTCGTCAAGCTCACGGGCTTCGAGCGCCGCAACGTCACGCGTCTGTCCGGCGGACAGCAGCAGCGCGTCGCCATTGCGCGCGCGCTCGTGAGCCGGCCGCGCGTGCTGCTACTCGACGAGCCGCTCGCCGCGCTCGACCTGAAGCTGCGCAAGGACATGCAGCAGGAGCTCAAGAACATCCAGAAGGCCACCGGCATCACGTTCGTGTTCGTCACGCACGATCAGGAAGAAGCCCTGAGCATGTCCGACACGATCGTCGTCATGTCCGAGGGCAAGATCCAGCAGATCGGCACGCCGGAGGATATCTATAACGAGCCCAAGAACGCCTTTGTGGCGGACTTCATCGGTGAGTCCAACATCATTGACGGCGTCATGGTCCGGGACAAGCTGGTGAAGATGTACGGCCGGGAGTTTCCCTGCCTGGACGGCGGCTTTGCTGAGAACGAGCCGGTGGACGTGGTCATCCGGCCCGAGGACATCGACATCGTCCCCATGGAGCAGGGACAACTGGTGGGGACTGTCACCTCCGTCACCTTCAAGGGGATGCAGTACGACATCATCGTGGATTTCCGGGGCTTCAAATGGCTTATCCAAACCACAGACCATTCCCCCGTGGGCGCCCGGATCGGCATCAAGATCGATCCCGACGGCATCCACATTATGAAAAAGAGTCAGTATTCCGGGATGTTCGGCGATTACTCCTCCTTCTCGGAAGAATATGAGGAGATGAGCGACGCCAACTGGGAGGCGGATGAGGAGGAGAGCGAGGATGAAAAATAAGCTCTCATTGTTCGCCGTTCCCTATGTGGGATGGATGTCCATCTTCGTGGTGGCGCCCATCATCATTATGGTGGTCTATGCCTTCAGCACCGCCGCCGGGGACTTCACGCTGGAGAACTTCGCCCGCATGGGTACCTATACAGCGGTGTTCACCCGCTCGTTTAAGCTGGCCATCATCGCCACACTGATCGCTCTGCTGATCGGATACCCGGTATCCTATATGCTCTCCAAGGAGGGGCCGCAGGTGCAGCGCATCGCTATGGTGCTCATCATGCTGCCCATGTGGATGAATTTTCTGCTGCGGACCTATTCCTGGATGTCCATTCTGGAGAACAACGGACTTTTGAACCAGCTGTTTCAGCAGATCGGCCTGATCGACCTTTACAACCAGATCGCTATGCACTTTGCATCTGATCCCGCCGCGTATGTCCCCATCGATCACTTCCAGATGATCGGTACCCAGGGCGCCGTAGTGCTGGGTATGGTGTACAACTACCTGCCCTTCATGATCCTGCCCATCTACTCCGTGCTGGTAAAGCTGGACCATTCCCTCATTGAAGCGGCCCGGGACCTAGGCGCCAGCAGCGTGCAGGTGTTCCGCAAGGTCATCCTGCCCCTGTCTTTGCCGGGGGTGCTCTCCGGCATCACCATGGTGTTCGTGCCCTCCGTGTCCACCTTCGCCATCTCCCGTCTGCTGGGCGGCGGCACCCAGATGATGCTGGGCGACCTGATCGAACAGCAGTTCCTGGGCGGGGCCTATAATCCCCAGCTCGGGGCGGCTATCGCGCTTGTGATGATGGCCATTGTGGTGGTGTGTATGCTGGTGATGAACCGTTTCGGCGACGGTGAGGAACAGGCGGTGATGCTGTGAAACGGAAGCATCTGCTGGGAAACCGCATCTTCATGGCGTTGGTATTCGTATTCCTGTATGCGCCGATTTTCATTCTCATCATCTTCTCCTTCAATGCCGGCAACAGCAGCGCGGTGTGGAAGGGCTTCTCCCTGCACTGGTATGCGGAGCTGTTCCAGAACCGCCTCATTATGCAGAGTGTCTATACCACGCTGCTGGTATCCGTGCTTTCCACGCTGATTGCCACTGTGGCGGGCACCTTTGCAGCCATTGGCCTGGCCAGTATGCGGCGGCGGTGGCGCACGCCCCTGATGACGGTGAACAACATTCCCGTCATGAATGCGGAGATCGTCACCGGCGTCTCCATGTGTCTGTTGTTCGTGGCCTTTTTCGGCCTGTGGAAGGCCTTTGCCGTCTGGTTCAACCAGGCGCAGGATACCTTCTGGATGGAGGAGAACATCTATCTTGGCTTCGGTACACTGCTGCTGGCCCATGTGACCTTCAACATCCCCCACGTTATCCTGACAGTGATGCCCAAGCTGCGCCAGATGGACAAAAACCTAGTGGACGCGGCCCAAGACCTGGGCTGCACCTGGATGCAGGCCTTCTGGAAGGTCATTATCCCGGAGATCAAGCCCGGCATCATCTCCGGCGCACTGATCGCCTTCACCATGAGCATCGACGATTTCATCATCAGTTACTTCACCGCCGGTTCCGGCGTGTCCACTCTGGCCATGACCATCTATTCCATGACGAAAAAGCGGGTCAGCCCGGAGATCAATGCCATTTCCACGCTGCTCTTCGGCGCTGTGCTGCTGCTGCTCATCATCATCAATGTCCGGGAATCCCGGCAGGAGCGCCTGCGGGAGCGAGCCCGCGCATGACTATCGGTCCCACGGCCTGCGGGTCTTGAGATACGCATTCAAATCAACACTGGAGGAATGATCAATTGAAAAAAATGGTAGCCTTGACTCTCGCCTTACTGATGGCGGCGAGCCTGTTCCTGTCCGGATGCTCCGTGCGCAAGGACACCTCTGACTCGGAAAATTCCGGCAGCAGTAACGGCAGCGGCAGCGGGGACCGTGTGGTCAACGTGTGCAGCTGGGGTGAATATATCGACGAGTCCCTGATCGATCAATTTGAAGAAGCGACCGGCATCAAAGTCAACTATCAGACCGCAGAGAGCAACGAGGTCCTCTATTCCCAGCTGAGCATGGGCGGCGTGGACTATGACGTCATCGTCCCCTCCGACTACATGATCTCCCAGCTGATCGAAGAGGATATGCTGGCCGAGCTCAATTATGATAACATCCCCAATTTTGAGAAGATCGACGACCGCTTCAAGAATCTGTCCTACGATCCGGAGAACAAGTACACCGTGCCCTACACCTGGGGCACCCTGGGCATCATCTACAACACCGCCAAGGTGCAGGAGCCCATTACCAGCTGGAGCGCCATGTTCGATCCCCAGTACGCCGGGAACGTGCTGCTTATCAACAACTCCCGGGATGCTCTGGGCATCGCCCTGTTGTACCTGGGGTACTCTGTGAATACCACTGACGAAGCGGAGATTCAGGAGGCTTACCAGCTCATCGCCGACGCCGTAAAGAACGGGGTGTATCAGGGAAAGGTCATGGACGAGGTGTTTCAGAAGATGGAGGGCGGCAACGCCGCCATTGCCACCTACTATGCCGGTGACTATCTGAGCATGCTGGAAAACAACGAAGATCTCGCCTATGTAGTGCCCGAGGAGGGCAGCAACTGGTTCGTGGACGCCATGTGCGTTCTCAAAACCTCCCAGCACAAGGAGGAGGCGGAGGCCTGGATCAACTTTATGGCCTCCACTGAGGCAAACCTGCGGAATATGGACTATATCTGGTACGCCTCTCCCAACGCTGAGGCGCTGGAGACCTATCCTGCCTACTATGAGGAGACCTACGGAGAGCCCCTGGATCCCGCTCTCTATGAGATCATGGCCCCCTCCCAGGAGGTGCTGGACCGGTGTGAGGCCTACTTGGTCCTCCCTGCTGAGACGCGCACCCTCTATAACGACCTCTGGACGCAACTCGGTATCTGAGCTGTAAAATGCGGCACCGGAACACTACCCGGTGCCGCTTCTTTTTCCCTTGCGCATTCCACTGCTTTCCTGTACACTGGAAAGGCGGAAGATATTTTACCAAGGAGGAATCCTCTCATGATTTTGATTGGAACAAAATGCCGCCTGGAGCAAACTGTTACGGACGCCCTTACCGCCGCTAACGTGGGTTCCGGTGCCCTGCCGGTGTTCGGCACGCCCTATATGTCCGCCCTGATGGAAAATGCCGCCATGACCTGTCTGCAGAGCTTTCTGGAGGAGGGCCAGGGCAGTGTGGGCACCCATCTGGACATCTCCCACGACGCTCCCACTCCCATCGGCATGAAGGTGTGGGCGGAGGCAGAGATCACCGCCGTTTCGGAAAACGGCAAAATGGTGGACTTCGCTGTGAAAGCCTGGGATGAGAGCGGCCCCATCGGCAGCGGCACCCACACCCGGGCCATCGTCAAGAACGAAAAATTTCTGGCAAAATGCAATGCCAAGCTGGAGAAGAAGTAATTCTTTCCACATGGACAAAACAAGGGAGGACCCGGAATGGGTCCTCCCTTTTCTTCTGCTATCGCGGTGCCGTGGGGAAATCGCTCCCACGGGGATCAAAACAGCGTCAGCTGGCTGGTCTCCGCCATCCCGGCGAAGGCTCCCAGCGCCTTCAGCTGCTCAATATGGGTCTTGGACAGCTTGTTGCAGCACATGGCGAACTCCTCAACGGAGACGAACTCCTTCCCATTCCGCTTCTCCACTGTGTCGATGGCCGCCGCCTCTCCCAGGCCGTGGACCGTTGTGAAGGGCGGCAGCAGACCGTTCTCCGTCACTTTGAACTTGGTGGCATCGGACTCATAAATGTTGATCGTGTCGAAGTGGAAGCCCCGCAGGTAGAACTCATAGCACACCTCCAGGGTGGTCAGCAGGTTCTGCTCCACCGCCGTGGCGTCCTTGTTGTTCTCGATCTCCCGGATCTTCCGCTTCACCGCATCCTTTCCGGCACAGCAGTACTCCGCATCAAAGGCCTTGGCCCGGACGGAGAAAAAGGTTGCATAGAATGCCAGGGGCTCATGGACCTTGAACCAGGCGATGCGGAAGGCCATCATCACGTAGGCCACCGCGTGGGCCTTGGGGAACAGGTAGCCGATCTTGGCCAGGGAGTCGATGTACCACTCCGGCACGTCGTGGTCCCGCATGGCCTCCACCCAGCCCTCGTCAAAGCCGCCCTTCTTCACCTTGCCCTTGCGGACCTTCTCCATGATCTTGAAGCTCATCTTGGGGTCCAGGCCCTTGGAGATCAGGTACAGCATGATATCGTCCCGGCAGCCCACCGTCTCCAGAACGGAGGCGGTGCCGCTGACGATCAGCTCCCGGGCGTTGCCCAGCCACACGTCTGTCCCGTGGGAGAAGCCGGAGAGCCGTACCAACGTGTTGAAGTCCTTGGGCTGGGTGTCCACCAGCATCTGCCGGGTGAATCGGGTGTTGAACTCCGGGATCGCCACGGCGCCGGTGGGGCCCAGAATCTCGTCGTTCTCGTATCCCAGCACTTTGCTGGAGGTGAAGATGGACATGGTGTCCGGGTCATCCAGGGGAATCTGGCGGGCGTTGACACCGGTCAGATCCTCCATCATGCGGACCATGGTGGGGTCATCGTGTCCCAGCATGTCCAGCTTCAGGAGGTTTGCCTCCATAGAGTGGTATTCAAAATGAGTGGTGATGGTGTCGGAGTCGTCGGCGTCCGCCGGGTGCTGGACCGGGCAGAAGTCCTCCATGTCCATATCGTCGGGAACGACCACCAGGCCGCCGGGGTGCTGACCGGTGGTCCGGCGGGTGCCCACGCAGCCCAGGGTCAGGCGATTCTCCTCTGCCCGGCCCACAGTCATGCCGTTCTCCTCCAGGTATTTTTTCACGAAGCCGTAAGCGGTCTTCTCCGCCAGTGTACCGATGGTACCGGCCCGGAACACCTGGGTCTCTCCGAACATCTCGATGGCGTGGCGGTGGGCCCGGGCCTGATACTCACCGGAGAAGTTCAGGTCGATATCCGGCACCTTGCCGCCGCCGAAGCCCAGGAAGGTTTCAAAGGGGATGTCGAAGCCGTCTTTGATGTATTCTGTGCCGCACACCGGGCAGATCTTGTCCGGCATGTCCGCGCCGCAGCCGTAGGAGCCGTCCTGAATGAACTCCGCATGCTTGCAATTCGGGCAGCGGTAGTGGGGCGGAAGGCTGTTCACCTCTGTGATCCCGGACATATAGGCCACCAGGGACGAGCCTACGGAGCCTCGGGAGCCCACCAGGTAGCCGTTTTCCAGGGACCGCTGCACCAGCTTCTGGGCGGACATGTACACCACGTCGTACTTGCCCAGAATGCCGCCCAGCTCCACGTTCAGCCGGTCCACAATCAGCTTGGGCGGGTCCTCGCCGTACAGCTCATGGACCTTGTTCCACACCAGGGAATTCAGCTCCTCCTCGGAGTTCTCCAGCCGGGGCGGGAACAGCTCCTCCGGCAGCAAGGGGAAAGTCTCCACCTGGTCGGCGATGGCCTGGGTATTGGTCACCACCACCTCATAGGCCTTCTCCTTCCCCAGGTAAGCGAACTCCTCCAGCATCTCATCGGTGGTCTTGAAGTAGATGGGCAGCGGGGCGTTGGCGTCCGGGAACTTCTTGGAGGCCAGCAGGATGTGGCGGTACACCTCGTCCTCCGGCTCCCGGAAGTGGACGTCGCCGGTGGCGCAGACAGGCTTGCCCAACTCCTCTCCCAGCCGGACGATGGTGCGGTTGAACTCCCGCAGCTCCTCCTCCGACTGGACGTCGCCGTTTCGCAACATGAAGGCGTTGTTGCACAGGGGCTGGATCTCCAGATAGTCGTAGAAAGAGGCGATGCGTTTCAGCTCTTCCCAGTCCTTGTGGTCCGCCACGGCCCGGAACAGCTCGCCCGCCTCACAGGCGGAACCCACAATGATGCCCTCCCGGTGCTCCAGCAGCAGACTCTTGGGGATGGTGGGCACCCGCTTGAAATACTTCAGATTGGAGGCGGAGATCATCTGGTACAGGTTTTTCAGCCCCACCTTGTTCCGGGCGATCAGAATGATGTGCTTGGGGAAGCGGTTGGTCTTGCTGCCCAGGGGCCGCAGCTTCTCCATCTCGCGGTTTACCGCCTGGAGGGTGTGGATGCCCCGCTCGTGGAGCATCTTCCAGAAGGGGATCAGCATATAGCCCACGGTGGCGGCGTCGTCGCTGGCCCGGTGGTGGTTGAAGTTGGGCAGCTCCAGCCGGTCCGCCACGATGTCCAGCTTGTACTTACCCAGATCCGGCAGCAGGTTCTGTGCCAGAATCAGGGAGTCCACATAGGTGGGCTGGAAGTCCAGCCCCACCTTCCGGCAGCCCGCCCGGATGAAGCCGATGTCAAACTCTGCGTTGTGGGCCGCCAGGGGGCGGCCGTCCACGAACTTCAAAAATTCCGCCAGGGCCTCCTTCAGTTGAGGGGCGTCCTTCAGCATGTCATCGGTGATGCCGGTGAGGCCGATGATCTCCGGCGTCAGCCGCCGGTTGGGGTTGACGAAGGTCTGGAACCGATCCGTAATCTCACCGTTTTTCAGCACCACGGCGCCGATCTCCGTAATGGCCTCCCGGTCCACCTTGAGGCCCGTGGTCTCGATGTCGAAGCACACGAACTCCCCGTCCAGGGAGCAGTCCTGAGGGCCGTGGACCACCACCCGGTCATCGATGTTGTTGACAAAGTAGCCCTCCACGCCATAGAGGATCTTGATCTTGTCCCCAGCGGCGTGCCAAGCGTCCGGGAAGGACTGGGCCACGCCGTGGTCCGTGATGGCGATGGCGGGATGTCCCCACCGGATGGCCTGTTGGACCACCTCTTTCGTGTCCGTCAGGGCATCCATATTGCTCATCTTCGTGTGGAGGTGCAGCTCCACACGCTTCTCCGGGGCGGTATCCTGCCGCTCAGTGTGCTCCGCCAGCTGGATGTGGTAGGGGTTCAGCTGGATGTCCTTCCCGTCCCAGGTGGGCTCCATCTTGCCCTGGACGCACAGCCACATGCCGGGCTTGATGGCGCTCTCCAGTCCCTGAGCCTCCTTCTCCGTCAGGTTCTTCTGAACGGTGACGGAGTTGGTATAGTCCGTCATGTCGAAGCTCAGCCGCCACATACCGGGCCGCCGGGTCTCCCGGCACTCGAAGGCGAACACCTTCCCCGCCACGGTGGCATTCCCCATCTTCAGGTCCAGGATCTTCATGGGCACCGGCTGGATGCGAATGGGCTTGCCCATCAGGACCTTGCCTGCGGCCTGCTTCTCGCCCTTACCGCCGGAGGGGGCCGCCGGGACCGAAGCAGCCGGGCGGCTCCCTCCGGCTGTGGCCTGGGAAGAAGGAGCCTTGCAGGTGACTTCCGTCGTCACCTGTCGGAAGCCGTATACGCCCATCAGCAGATGCTTCAGCTCCTCCAGCTCCGCATCTCCCAGCTCCGCCCTGGTGGTGAGGCGCAGCGCCAGCGACATGCCGGCCTGGTCGATACAAGCGCCGTTCACCACTGCGCCGGCCAAGCGAAGCCGCAGCTCTCCGGAGAGCTGCAGCTCAGTAAACATTTCGAAAAAGGGTATATCTCTTGACATAGACGCCACCTTGTTAAACAGGAATCAAATGCTGAGAAATCAGAAATTAGGAATGAGGAATTCCGGCGTCCGGCAACGCCGGACGTATGAGCATCGTCCCACCGGAGGCGGAACACAACAATTCCGAATTCCTAACTTCTCATTCCTCATGGGAGTTTTTCAATTTCCTCCATCAGCTTGTCCACCAGCTGCTCCTGCGGTACTTTGTAAAGGATTTCTCCTTTGCGGAAAATCAGTCCCTCACCCTTGCCGCCAGCGATGCCGATATCTGCCGCCGCTGCCTCGCCGGGGCCGTTGACGGCACAGCCCATCACCGCTACGGTGATATTCTTCGTGCAGTTCATGAGGCGCCGCTCCACCTCTTCCGCCATGGGGATCAGGTCGATGCGGGTGCGACCACAGGTGGGGCAGGCGATCAGATTCACGCCCTCCTTACGGAGTCCGGCGGCCTTCAGAATCTTCTTGGCAGCGAAAATCTCCTCGATCGGGTCGGCGGTCAGCGTCACCCGGATGGTATCTCCGATCCCCAGGCACAGCAGGCCCCCAATTCCCATGGCGGATTTCACAAGCCCCATGGAAGGGGTGCCCGCCTCTGTCACGCCCAGATGCAAAGGGTAGTCTGTCCGCTCGCTGAGCAGCCGGTAGGCCGCCATGGTCAGGGGCACATCGGAACACTTGACAGAGATGCAGATGTCATCAAAATCGAACTTGTTCAAAAGGGCCACGTGGCCCATGGCGCTCTCCACCAATGCCTCTGCCGTGACGCCGCCGTATTTGGCCCGCAGGTCCTTTTCCAGAGATCCGCCGTTGACCCCAATGCGGATGGGGATGGATTTTTGGCGGCAGATGTCCGCCACCGCCTTCACCTTCTCCTCCCCGCCAATGTTGCCGGGATTGATGCGGATGGCGTCGATGCCCCGCTCTGCGCACGCCAAGGCATACTTGTAGTTGAAGTGGATATCCGCGATCAGGGGGATAGAAATTTGTTCCTTGATCCGGTCCACCGCCTCTGCCGCGGCCTGATCCGGAATGGCAATGCGGATGATCTCGCATCCGGCGGCCTCCAGCGCGTGGATCTGCTCCACAGTGGCGCGGACATCGTCGGTCTTGGTATTGCACATGGATTGAATAGACACTGGGGCGCCGCCGCCCACGGCCACATCCCCCACCATCAAACGCTTTGTCATGGCGCTTCCTCCCTCACCAGGGCGTAAATGCAGGAATCCAGCATCTCCCCGTTTTTGTACACGCTCCGCCGCAGAGTGCCCTCCAGGGCGAACCCCGCCTTCTCCAACACCCGGCGGGAGGCCGCATTCCTGGCAAATGCCTCAGCGTGGATGCGGACGATGTCCCAGGCTGCAAAGCCCTCCCGGCACATGGTTTCCACAGCGGCGGTCATGATCCCGCGGCCCCAGAAGGGCTCTCCCAGCCAGTAGCCCAGCTCTGCGCTCCTCCGGTATACATCGCTGCCCAGGAACAGGCCGATGCTGCCCGCAGCTTCGCCGTACACCTCAATGGCCCGGCACATCTGACCCCGGCCCTCCTGCCGGATGCAGCTCTCCACAAACGTGGCCGCATCCTGTGGGGCATAGGGGCAGGGAAACACGTCCCGCAGGTTGGCGGCGATCTTTGCATTGTCCGCGTACCGGGCGATGGAGGCAGCATCTGCCTCCCGCCAGGGCCGCAGGGTAAAGTCCGTCATGACTCGCTCCTATCCGAACAGTTTGAACACATCATTGAATGTCACTACCAGCATGAAGCCCATCAGGGCCACAAAGCCCACGGTGTTTACCGCCATCTCATACTTCTCCGGGATCTTCTTTCGGAACAGCTTCATGGCGATCTCATCAATGATGAGGAAGAAGATCTTGCCGCCGTCCAGAGCCGGGATGGGCAGCATGTTCATCACTGCCAGGTTCACCGCCAGCATGGCGCCGAAGTAGAGGATGTTCTCCACCGCGGCGGCAATGGTCTCTGACGCGGTGCCCACCTGGGTGATAGTGGAGACGATGCCCACCGGGCCGCTGAGATCGTCCATGCCCGCCTGACCGGTCACCAGCATCTGCAGGCTCAGCCGCACGATCCGCACAAAGTCGATGGTGTTCAGCCAGCTGGTCTTCAGGATCGTCCAGAGATTGGCCTCCTCAATCTGGTCTCTTGCGATATAGACGCCGTAGCCCTGATAGGTCTCCCCCTCCGTGCCGGTGTAGGTGCCCCATGTGACGTCGTTCAGCTCCACCTTCTCGCCGTCCCGCAGGACCACCAAATCCATGGGCTGGCCCTGGTGCAGGCTCATCAGCAGGGACACGTCACTGTACAGGTACACCCGCTCCCCATTGACGGAATAAAAAATATCTCCGGCCTGGATAGTCTGGCCGTTCCGCTCCTCAAACTCCGGCGCGGTCCCGGCGGCCGCCGGGATCAGAAATCCCTGGGCACCGCTATACACCGCCAGAATGATGAGGAACCCCGCCAGGAAATTCATAAAGGAGCCGGCGGCAAAAATCACCACCTTTTTCCAGAAGCCCTGACGGCCCAGAGACCGCTCGTCACCGGAGTCCTCATCCTCCCCCTCCATAGCGCAGAAGCCGCCGATGGGCAGCAGCCGGAGGGAATACTGGGTCTCCTCCGTCTCCTTGTGCCAGATCAGAGGCCCCATGCCGATGGAAAACTCGTTGACCCGCACGCCGCAGAGCTTGGCGGCCAGGAAGTGGCCCAGCTCGTGGACGGCGATCAGTACGCCGAAAATCAGAATGGCCGCCAGGATATACACAATGGTCATGCAAAAACTCCCGTCAAAAAACTTGCTTCAGGCCCGGTCCAGCACCGCCTGCCGCGCCGCCTGGTCCGCCGCCAGAATGTCCTCCAGCGCCGGTTCCTGCTCCGCCGGCACAGCTGCCCGGGCCTCCGCCACCAGGCGGGGAATGTCGTGGAAGCCGATCCTGCCCGCCAGGAACAGGCCCACCGCCTCCTCATTGGCGCCGTTCAAAACAGCGCAGGCGGTGCCGCCCTGAGCCGCCGCCGCCTCTGCCAGCTGCAGACATGGAAATGCATCCCGGTCCGGCTGGGCGAAGGTCAGGGGCGGGCAGGACAGCAGGTCCAGCGGCTCCGCCGGACTTTCCACCCGTTCGGGGTATGTCATGGCATATCGAATGGGCAGGCGCATATCCGGTGTGCCCAGCTGGGCCAGGACCGCCCCGTCCCGGTACTCCACCAGGGAGTGGACGATGCTCTGCCGGTGGATCACCACCGACACCTGGTCCAGCGGCAGACGGTAGAGGCGCATGGCCTCGATGACCTCTAGACCCTTGTTCATTAGCGTGGCGCAGTCTACGGTGATCTTAGGTCCCATGGTCCAGTTGGGGTGGCGGAGGGCATCCGCTTTGGTCATTTTGCCCACTTCTTCATGGGTCATGCCGTAAAAAGGCCCGCCGGAACAGGTCAGGATCAGCCGCCGGATCTCCCGGCGGTCGGCGCAGCCCTGAAGGCACTGGAAGATGGCCGAGTGCTCCGAGTCCACAGGCACGATCTCGGCGCCGTGCGTATCCGCCGCATCCATCACCAGCTGTCCGGCGCAGACCAACGTCTCCTTGTTGGCCAGGGCGATGCGCTTTCTCTCCCGGATGGCGGCCAGGGTGGGACGCAGTCCCACCATACCCACCACGGCGGTGACGACCGTATCCGCCTCCGGGCAGACAGCGGCCTCCAGCAGGGCCTCCGGGCCTCCCAAAACCTTGGTGTCCATGTCGGCCAGGCGTACCGCCAGGTCACGGGCCGCCGCCTCATCGGTGAGGACCGCCAGCCGGGGCCGGAATTTTCGGACCTGCGCCTCCAGCCGCTCCACATCCATGTGGGCGGTAAGGGCGGCCACACGCAGTCCCAGCTGCTCCGCCACGTCCAATGTCTGGCGGCCGATAGAACCGGTGGCACCTAAAATTGAAATCGTCTTGCTCATAGCATTATCCTATTCTAAACAGCTGAAAACAATCCTAAATCTTCCCAAATCACCCGTTCAGAGCAGCTGTAAGGCCAGCCACACGAAGGGCGCCACGAAGGTAACAGAGTCAAACCGGTCCAGGATGCCGCCATGGCCCGGCAGCAGGTTGCCATAATCCTTGACGCCGAACTCCCGCTTGATGACGGAGAAACTCAGGTCGCCGATCTGGCTGATGGTGCTGCCGATAATACCCAGTGCAAAGACTGCCCCCCAGGAGATCTGCGGACCAGCTGCCATCTCGATTGGCGGATAAACAGTCAGGGTGTGTGCCATGCTGTCCGCGACTAGCTTAAAAACCGTCATGCCGATGACACCACCCAGCAGACCGCCTATGGCTCCTTCCACAGTCTTTTTGGGGCTGACCTTGGGGGCCAGCTTGTGCTTGCCGCACAGCATTCCGGCAAAGAGCGCGAAGGTGTCGCTGCCAAAGGAGATGGCCAAGGGCAGAAACACCTGCAGCATCCCGATGGCGGGCATCATCCGAAGCCGCAGCAGACAGGAGAACATCAAGGGGAACGCCAGCCCGGCGAAGATAGCGCAGGTGACAGCGGCAAAGGGGATGCCCTGCTCCTCGTCATACCGGTGGATAGCCAGGGCAAAGATCGCAAAGATGAACACCGCGCCCAACAGGGCGGCGAAGGGCAGCACCGGCAGGGCAGTCAGCTCCGTGTTCTCAATGGACATTTCCCCGTACACGCACACCGGCACCGCCGCCGCGGCGATCACTGTCAGGGGGGTCAGGGGCTTGCCTCTCTCTCCCGCCGCCGCGCGCATCAGCTCCCAGGCGCCGATGGCGCACATGGCCGCCAGCAATAGCATGGTGGCCCAGGACGGGGCCCAGCCCAGGATCAGTATCAGGAGCGGCAGGCCCACTACGGCCACCATCACACGCTTGAACATAGGATCAGCCCTTTTCTCAATTTCTGTAAAGGTTTATTTCTTTACGCCGCCGAACCGGCGGTCTCTCTGTTGGTAGGCTGCAATGGCCCGGTCTAGCTCCGCTTCGTCGAAGTCCGGCCACAGGGTATCCGTGTAATAGAACTCCGAATAGGCGCACTGCCACAGCAGGAAGTTGCTCAACCGCTGCTCTCCGCTGGGCCGGATGATAAGCTCCGGGTCCGGGATTCCCGCAGAGTCCAGATAGCTGGAGAACAGGGCATCATCCAACTCCTCCGGCCGCCTCTTTCCGGCGGCGCAGTCGGTGGCAAAACGCCGGGCTGCTCGCAGAATCTCGTCTCGCCCGCCGTAATTCAGGCACACATTGGCCTGGAAATCGTCCTTGGACAGGTGCTCCGTGATCTCGTCCGTCTCCCGGGCCAGGGCCCGCAGATCCGGGGCGATAGGGGTCATGTCCCCGAAGAAGTGGAGCCGGATGTGGTCCTTCTCCATGGTGTCCACTGCCTCCAGCAGATACCGCTTCAGCAGGGCCATGATGGCAGAGACCTCCACCTCTGACCGCTTCCAGTTTTCCGTGGAAAAGGCGTACACCGTCAGGTACTTTACGCCGATGTTCTTGCAGTAGGTAGCGATGCGGCGGAACGTCTCCGCTCCTGCCTTGTGGCCAGCGGTGCGGGGCAGGCCCCGCTTCGTGGCCCAGCGGCCGTTGCCGTCCATGATGATCGCAATGTGGCGGGGCGGGACCAAGGGCTGGTCCACCGCACCGTTGATACTCTCTGGCATGATAAATTCTCTCATTTCAAAATGGATTGTTGGGGGGATCTGTCCCATTGGACGGGAAATGCAGCCATGATGATGGCTGGCCCATTCTCTCCCCCATTGTCGTCATCGCAAAGTCCGCTAAACGCAGTTTCCGCCTGCGGCAAAACTGCGCCCCTCCTCTCCCCACTGTGCAAAATACAGCGGAGCCGGTGTGAGACGGTGCCTGTGTATTTACGGGAGACCGATGAAAATCGGGGGTGCAAAACCGCATTTGACCAGCTGCTCTTTCCGCCCGTTCCGCTTTACCCGCAAGCGGTACGCCGCGTCTGTAAGGCGGCAGAACCGCCAAAAACTGCGCAGCTGCTGCGCACTGGCCGAGCGTTGTGGCAAGAAACACAGGTATTTACTGGATAGCCAGAACCGCACACCGGGATGATTAATATCTTGGTACAGCCGCCAAGCGGGAAAGCATCACTGCCACGCAGAGGGCGCTGACAGCCCAGCAGAGGCCGAAAAGGCCTATATTCGCAGAGTTGGAAATGGAGGCAATACCCAGAGAGAGCCCCAGCCAGTTGGCAAACAGACTGCGAATCAAGAAGAAAAATCCCAGCAGCATGGCAACCACGTGCCCGGCAAACAGCCCCCGGAGATCCTTCCGATGCCGCAGACTCCGCCAGCCCAGGAAAAACTCTATCGCGCTGACCGCGATCACACCTCCGATGAACAGGGGAATCACTTCTGCTTCAAACGACATTTGTACCTCCTCCTTTTTGTATCGGGAGAAATGTGTCGGCTGCTTAGTTCCCCTTTTCCCACCAGCGGTCGAACTTCCAAGGAAAGTGGAAGCCGCAGGCGCTGCAGTATTGGGTCTCCTCCATAGAAAACCAGGGCAGGATGAAGCGCCCACAGTTGGGACAGCGGAGATGGCGCAGTTCAATCCCCCTAAAGGCGATTGCCGCAGCAACTCCCATGGCCAGGAATACCAACCCCAGTCCGCCCCGGATCCCGCCCGCCAGACACAAAAGCAAAACCGCTGCAAACAGTGTTCCCCTGGCTGCCGAATACCATTTCTGTTCCAGTTTCATAGTCCCCTCTCCTTCAGTCAATAACCCCCAGATTCCACTTCCGCAGCTGCCGGTCCAACAGCAGTGAACAGAGGAGGACGCCAATACGACGACCACCCCGATGAGATCTGCACCATCCGCCACAGGACGGCAGTCGGGGAATCGCAGAAAGCCATGGTGTGCCCAAAGGCCAGCCCAAATCGGCGCTTGCACTGATACACCGGCGCCTGTCAGCGCGGAGAGCCGCTGCACCGGAACGGTTCTGAAGCGTTTTTTCTCTTTTACCGGCCCCCCGTGGAAGCGGCTCCGGCGGGAGCAGAATCCCCCCGGCCGCCGGGCGGCGGCCCCGAGTGACCGCAGGTCACCTCACAGGCCCTGAAAGGGTGACAGCACCTTACAAAATGTGCAATGCCCCCGGCGGGCAGCCGTGCTCCCGCCGGAGGCCCCGGCGGCTTTTACACCGCCATCAGTTCCTTTTCCTTTTTGGCCAGCAGCGCATCCAGCTCCTTGCAGCTGTCGTCTGTCAGCTTCTGGAGATCCTTCTCCGCCTGCTTCAGATCGTCCTCCGTGATCTCGGAGGCTTTCTCCTTCTTCTTGAACGCCTCCATGGCGTCCCGGCGGATGTTGCGGATGGCCACCTTGCCGTTCTCCGCGTACTTGTGAATCTGCTTCACCAGTTCCTTGCGGCGCTCCTCCGTCAGCTGGGGGAAGCTCAGCCGGATGCTGGCGCCGTCGTTCTGGGGGTTGATACCCAGATCGGAGTTCTGGATGGCCTTTTCAATGCTCTTCACCGCCGTCTTGTCCCAGGGGGAAATCAGCAGTGTCCGGGCGTCGGGGGAAGAGATGGCCGCAATCTGCTGGATGGGGGTGGGGCTGCCGTAGTAGTCCACCATGATCCGGTCCAGCACGGAGGCATTGGCCCGGCCCGCCCGCACGGAGGCAAAGTCCGCGGCCACGGAGTCGATGCTCTTCTTCATCTTGCCCTCATAAATCTTGTAATCTTCCTTCAGCATAAATAGGTCCTTCCTTTCACAGTTGAGTGTATGGGGAGGCGCTGTCGCGCATGCGTGCTCTCATTCCTTGACGATGGTGCCCACGTTCTCACCGCACAGGGCCCGGATGATGTTCCGCGGGTCCTTCAGGGCAAACAGCAGCACCGGAATGTGGTTGTCCATGGACAGGGACGTGGCGGTGGAGTCCATCACCGCCAGGTGCTGGGCCAGCACATCGTCATAAGTGATGACGTCGTACTTCACCGCAGTGGGGTCCTTTACCGGGTCGGCCGTGTAGACGCCGTCCACGTTCTTGGCCAGCAAAATCACGTCGGCGTCGATCTCCGCCGCCCGCAGCACCGCCGCAGTGTCCGTGGAGAAGTAGGGATTGCCGGTGCCTGCGCCGAAGATCACCACCCGGCCCTTCTCCAGGTGCCGAATGGCCCGGGAACGGATGTAGGGCTCCGCCACAGCCCGCATCTCAATGGCGGTCTGCACCCGGACGGGAATCCCCTTCTGCTCACACACGTCCGCCACAGCCAGGCAGTTCATCACCGTGGCCAGCATTCCCATGTGGTCGGCCCGGGTGCGCTCCATGGCGCCGCCGCTGTTTTTCGCACCGCGCCAGAAGTTGCCGCCGCCCACCACCAGACCTACCTGGACGCCCATGTCCAGACACTCCTTGATGACATCGCAGACCTGACCAATCACCTCAAAATCCAGGCCGGTATGCTTGTCACCGGCCAGGGCCTCGCCGCTGATCTTCAGCAGGACCCGTTTATACACAGGCTTCGCCATGATGAAAACCTCCGTCTGTTCTGCTCACAAAATATCATTGATATTTTAGCGTATTTTTCCGCTTTTGCATAGGGGGTAGACAAAGTTTTTCCAAAAAAGCAGGTCCTGCGGACAGGAAGAAGAGAGGACCGTGGTCCTCTCTTTCCGCATTATCCCCCGCAGGTCTGGACCAGCAGGCGGATCAGGTCCTCTTTCCCCATTCCCTTCTCCGCGGAAAAGGGGAGCAGAATATCCGCCTCCGTCAGCTCCAGCGTCTCCCGGACCAGTTGAAGGGCCGGCTCCACCTGGCTCTTTTTCAGCTTATCCAGCTTGTTGGCCACCACGATCTCCGGACAGCCCGTCTGGCGGAACCAGTCGTGCATCACAAGATCGTTGGCCGTGGGCTTGTGGCGGATGTCCACGATCAGCACGCCGGTGGTGATCCGGTCCGCCTCCTCCTGGAAGTAGCTCTCCATCAGCTTCGCCCACCGCTCCTTCTCTGCCTGGGAGACCTTGGCATAGCCGTACCCCGGCAGATCCACCAGATAGGCCCGGCGGTCAATGAGGAAGTAGTTCACCTGAGTGGTCTTGCCGGGGGAGGCGCCCACATAGGCAAGGTTCTTCCGTCCCACCAGCCGGTTGATGACAGAACTCTTTCCCACATTGGACCGGCCTGCAAATGCGAACTGGGGCAGACCGTCCCGAATGAAATCCTCCCGCCGTCCGGCAGAGCGGACAAACTCCGCCTTGGCAAAATTCAAAGCCATACAAACACTCCTTTACTGCCGCACGGCGGCGTCACGGCCGCTCTCACGCCCCGCCGGGGCAAAGGCCGCCACATGGTCCGCCACCTCTTCCCGGATGGGATCCCGCTCTGGGCACAGAGCGGCGGCGAACACCTGGTCCACCGTTTCCACCGGCACGAACCGCAGGGCAGCCCGGACGGTCTGGTCGATCTCCTCCAGATCCCGGACGTTGTCCTTGGGAATCAGCACCGTGGTGATGCCGCTGCGGAGGGCGGCCATGGTCTTCTCCTTCAATCCGCCGATGGGCAGCACCCGGCCCCGCAGCGTGACTTCGCCGGTCATGGCAATGCCCGCCTTGATCTTCCGGTCCGTCAGGGCCGAGAGCATGGCAGTGGTGACGGCGATGCCGGCGGAGGGGCCGTCCTTGGGCACTGCGCCCTCTGGGAAGTGGACGTGGATGTCCTTCGTCTTGTAAAAGTCCGCTGGAATCCCCAGCACCGCCGCCCGGCTCCGCAGGCAGCTGAGAGCCGCTTGAGCAGACTCCTTCATCACGTCTCCCAGGTTGCCGGTGAGCTCCAGCTTGCCGGAGCCGTCCATGACGTTGACCTCCACCTCCAGGATCTCGCCGCCCGCCTCAGTCCAGGCCAGGCCGTTCACCACGCCGATCTCCTCCCGGTCCGTGTGGAGATCAGGGGGATAGGGCTGGCAGTCCAGGAACTTGGGGAGCTCCTCCTCTGTCACGGTAATCCGCTTGACAGTGCCCTCCAGCAGGCGCATATCCGCCTTCCGGCAGATGGCAGCCAGCCGCCGCTCCAGCAGGCGCACACCGGATTCCCGGGTGTAGTCCCGGATGACGGCCCGGTACACGTCGTCGCTGATGCGGACAGCGCTCTTCTTCAGTCCGTGCTCTGCCAGCTGCTTGGGGAACAAGTGGCGCTTGGCGATCTGCAGCTTCTCCTCATCCGTGTAGCTGGAGAGCTGGATCACCTCCATCCGGTCCAGCAGGGGCCGGGGAATGGTGTCTGTGGTGTTGGCGGTGGTGATGAACATGATCTTGGACAGGTCCACCGGGATCTCCAGGAAATGGTCCCGGAAGGTGCTGTTCTGCTCGCTGTCCAACACCTCCAACAGTGCGGAGGCCGGGTCGCCCCGGTAGTCGTTGCCCAACTTGTCGATCTCGTCCAGCAGCAGAAGGGGATTCATAGACCCGCTGCGGCTGATGGCCTCGATGATCCGGCCGGGCATGGAGCCTATGTAGGTCTTCCGATGTCCCCGGATGTCCGCCTCGTCCCGAACGCCGCCCAGGCTCAGGCGGGCCAGCTTCCGGTTCAGCGCCTTGGCCACGCTGATGGCAATGGAGGTCTTGCCCACGCCGGGCGGGCCCACCAGGCAGAGGATCTGCCCCTTGACGTCCGGATTCATCTGCCGGACGGCGATGGTCTCCAGAATCCGCTCCTTCACCTTTTCCAGGCCGAAGTGGTCCTTTTCCAGCACCCTGCGGGCGGCGTCCACACTGACCCGCTCCTTTGTGGTGGTGTTCCACGGCATCTCCAGACACACGTCCAGATAGTTGCGGATCACCGCACCCTCGGCGGAGCCGAAGGGCTGCTTGGCCAGCTTGTTCACTTCCTTCAGCAGGTGCTGCTCCGTCTCCTCCGGCAGCTCCAGGGCCAGGATCTCCTGGCGGTAGGATTCAATCTCGTCCTCGTCGCCGTCATCGGTCTCCCCCAGCTCGTTCTGGAGGACCCGGATCTGGGTGCGGAGGATCTGGTCCCGCTGGGTGCGGACCAGCTGGTCCCGGACCTTGCTCTCCATTTCGTGCTCAAAGCCCAGCACGTTGTTCTCCCGCACCAGGAAACCGTTGAGCTTCCGCAGCCGGGCGAAGGGGGAGAATTCCTCCAGGATCTCCTGCTTGTCGGTGTAGCGCAGGGCGATGTTCTGGGCAATATAGTCCGCCAGGAAGCCGGGGTCCCGGCTGTCCATCACCGTGGCCACCACCTCCTCCGGCACACCGCTGGCCTGCTCGGCATACTCGCCGAACAGGGCGTAGGTCTGGCGGAGCAGGGCCTCCGTCCGGGGGCTCTTCCGCATGGCCTCAGAGGACGGCTCCTCCGGGATGGCCTCCACATTGGCCTGGAGGAAGGGCTCCGTCTGCCACAGGCGGCGCAGGTGGGCCCGCTGCCGCCCCTCCACCATCACTCGGACAGAGGACTGGCCCAGCCGCAGGATCTGCGTGATGTGGGAGACCGTGCCAATGGTGTACAGGTCCTTTTCCTCCGGCGCGTTCACCCCGATCTCCCGCTGGGTCACCAGGAAGATGTCCTGATCGGCCTCCATGGCCCGCTCCAGGGCCGCGATGGAGATCGGCCGCTCCACGTCAAAGGTCAGTGTCATGTGTGGAAACACCGTCAGGCCCCGGAGGGCCAGAACGGGCAGATTCCAAGTGGTCAGTTCCATGTGCTTGTTCCTTTCTGAGGGGATGGTAAAACAGGAGAGAGGGGCGCGGCAGCGTCCCTCCCTCTCTTCATTAAGACGCCGACGCGGGGGTCGAGGAGCCGGAAGCCGGCCTGCCCTCTCCCTTGCCGGTGTTCAATTTCACAGAATAGTTGATCTTCTTGGGGTCGTGGGTCAGCTCGGGACCGCTCCTGCCCTCCACACAGTCCTTTGTGATGACTGCTTTCACCACAGTGGGGTCGGAAGGGATGTCGTACATCATGGGAGTCAGGATACCCTCCATGACGGCCCGCAGGCCCCGGGCGCCGATGTTCCGCTCGATGGCCTTGTCGGCGATGGCCTCCAGGGCCTCCGGCTGGAACTCCAGCTCCACCTCGTCGTACTCCATCAGCTTCTTGTACTGCTTCACCAGGGCGTTCTTGGGCTCCGTCAGGATGCGGACCAGATCCTCCCGCTTCAACGCATTCAAAGACGCGATCACCGGCAGGCGGCCCACCAACTCCGGGATGATGCCGAATTTCAGCAGGTCGTGGGGCTGGACCTCGTGCAGGATCTTGCTGATGTCCTTGTCCTTCTTTCCCTGGACGTTGGCGCCGAAGCCGATGGACTTCTGGTCCAGCCGCCGCTCGATAATCTTCTCCAGCCCGTCGAAGGCACCGCCGCAGATGAAGAGAATATTCTTCGTGTTCACCTGGATGAACTCCTGGTGGGGATGCTTCCGGCCTCCCTGGGGCGGCACGTTGGCAACGGTCCCCTCCACGATCTTCAGCAGAGCCTGTTGGACACCCTCGCCGGATACGTCCCGGGTGATGGAGGTGTTCTCGCTCTTCCGGGCGATCTTGTCGATCTCATCCACATAGATGATGCCGTGCTCCGCCCGCTCCACGTCGAAGTCCGCGGCCTGGAGCAGCCGCAGCAGGATATTCTCCACATCGTCGCCCACATAGCCGGCCTCCGTCAAGGTGGTGGCGTCCGCAATGGCGAAGGGCACCTTCAGAATCCGGGCCAGCGTCTGGGCGAACAGCGTCTTGCCGGAACCGGTGGGCCCCAGCAGCAGGATGTTGCTCTTCTGCAGCTCCACATCCTCGTCCCCGCCGAAGTAGATCCGTTTGTAGTGGTTGTACACCGCCACGGACAGGGCCACCTTGGCCTCGTCCTGGCCGATGACGTACTGGTCCAGCACGTCCTTGATCTCGCGGGGCGTGGGCAGCTGATCAGGCAGGTCCTCCAGCGCGCTGGAAGAGGTGTCCTCAAACCCATCGTTCAAAATGCTCATGCACAGCTGGACGCACTCATCACAGATGCGCACACCGGGTCCCTGGATCATCCGGTGGACCTGGCTCTCATGCTTGCCGCAGAAGGAGCACCGCAGGCCCTTCTTGCTCTCGTCACTCATGGTATTACCTCAGTTTTGGAATTTGGTGCTTATTTCTTGCTGGTGATGATCTTGTCGATGAGGCCGAAGTCCAAAGCCTCCTGGGCTGTCATCCAGTGGTCCCGCTCCGAGGCCGCCTTGATCTCCCCTGCCGTCTTGCCGGTGTTGTTCGCCAGGATCTCATTCAAGTTCTTCTTGATCCGCAGGAAGTGCTCCACGTCGATCTCCATGTCTGTCACCTTGCCCTTGGTACCGGCGGAGGGCTGATGGATCATGATCTCCGCGTTGGGCAGAGCAATGCGCTTGCCCTTGGCGCCGGAGGACAGCAGAAACGCGCCCATGCTGGCGGCCATGCCGATGCAGATGGTGGATACGTCGCACTTCACGTACTGCATGGTGTCGTAGATGGCCATGCCGTCAGTGACGGAGCCGCCGGGGCTGTTGATATACAGCTGGATGTCCTTGTCGGGGTCTTGGGCCTCCAGATACAGCAGCTGGGCAACCACAAGGCTGGCGGTGGTGGCGTTGACCTCTTCCCCCAGAAAGACGATCCGGTCGTTCAGCAGACGGGAGAAGATATCATAGGACCGTTCGCCGCGATTGGTCTGCTCGACTACATAAGGGACTAAGCTCATTGGTAAAACCTCCTTGATTTCCGCACCGGGGACCGGCACAGATGACAGATCTGTTCCTCCCAAACCCGATGCGTCTTCCCCGCCCCGGTGGGGCAGGTAAGGCAAAAGCGCCCGGCCCACCTGCGGGCCGCCGCGCCTCTGCCAACGCACACGCCTATCTTAATATAGACGCCATGCGGGAATCTGTCAAATCGATGTAGAGCGCCTTCCGCCGGCGGAAAAACACACCGCTCCGCCGGGGCCGTCAATTCCTAGTATACCCGGAATTATTTGGATTCAGCAGGCGTCTCCTCTTCTTTTTTTGCCGCAGCCTTCTTGGTGGCCTTCTTGGCAGGCTTCTTCTCCTCGCCGTCCTCGTCCGCCTTCTTGCGGGTGGTCTTCTTGGCAGGCTTTTCCTCAGCGGCCTCCTCACCCTCGGCGTCCTCTGCCTTCTTGGCAGTCTTCTTGGCGGGCTTCTTCTCCGCCTTCACGGCGGTGGCGCTGTCCACCACCACGGCGATGGCCTTCTGGCTCTTCAGCTGGTCCTTTACCTGCTCAGCCTGGAGATACTTCTTCACGGTCTCCAGATCCATGCCGTACTGGTCGGCCATCCGCTGGAACTCGGCCTCCACCTCTTCATCGGTGGCGTCGATGTTCTCCTCCTTGATGATGGCGGCCATGGCCAGATCCATGCGGACCTGCTTGAGAGCGGGCTCCTTGGCGTCGGCCAGCAGCTGGGCCTCATCCATGCCGGTGGCCTTCATGTACTGGTCGTACTGGAGACCCTGCTGGGCCAGCTGCATCTTGAAGTTGTCCAGGAACTGGCGGGACTGGGCCTCCACCATGGCGTCGGGCACATCGGCGGTGATGTTCTCAGCCACCTGCTCCATCAGGGCGTCCTCGAAGGCGCGCTTCACGGTCTCCTCCCGCTCGGCGGTGATCTTCTTCTTCAGATCAGCCTTCAGGTCCTTCAGAGTGTCGAACTCGCTGACGTCCTTGGCGAACTCATCGTCCAGGGCGGGGATCTCCTTCTCCTTCACCTCATGGACCTTCACCTTGAACACCACTGCCTTGCCGGCCAGGTCCTTGTGATAGTCCTCCGGGAATGTGATGTCCAGGTCCTTCTCATCGCCGGCCTTCACGCCGACAAGCTGCTCCTCAAAGCCGGGCACAAAGGTGTGGGAACCCAGCTCCAGGCTGAAATTCTCGCCCTTGCCGCCCTCAAAAGGCTTGCCCTCCAGGAAGCCCTCGAAGTCGATGACGACCGTGTCGCCCTCCTTGGCCTCCCGGTCCACGCTCACCAGACGGGTGTTGCGGTCGGTCAGAGCCTTCAGGCGCTCGTCCACATCCGCAACGGAGACCTTGACCTCCTCCTTGGGGGCGGACAGTCCCTTGTACTGGCCCAGGGTCACTTCGGGATACACAGGGGCGGTGGCCTTGAAGGTGAAGCCGTCGCGGGTCACCTGGCCCTCGATCTCCACAGAGGGATAGCCCACCACCTGGAGCTCCTGCTCCTTCACGGCAGCCTCATAGGCCTCGGGGAACGCGATATTGATTGCCTCTTCGAAAAACACCTCTGCGCCGTACATCCCCTCGATGATCTTCCGGGGGGCCTTGCCAGGGCGGAAGCCCGGCACGTTGATCTTCTTGCGCATCTTCTGATATGCCTTTTCGATGGCAGCTTCAAACTCCGGTGCACCGACCTCGATGGTCAGAACGACCTGGCTCTTTTCGATCTTTTCGCAGCTTTTCACACTCATCTTGTTTATTCCTCCGTTCATCGCCGGTCATAAGCCGGTGCGAAATGGTATTTTACCATACAAAACCTGAAAATGCTATACTTTTTTCCGTTATTCACAAATTTTTTTTGGAACAAATCCCAGATAGTCGGCGGAGATCAGGGAGAAGTCCGTCCCATTCCACCCGCCCTCCAGCCGCCGTTTGATGGCGTAGCCGTGGAGGTGGCCGTAGCAGCACCGCTCCACGGGGTAGGCCGAGAGCAGCCGCAGGATCTCCGGGCACTCGTAGCCCTGATACAGCGGCGGATAGTGAAGGAAGCAGAAGATGGACCGTCCCTCCGCCGCCTTCAGGGAAGTCTCCAGTCTTCCCACCTCCCGGTTGAGGACCTTGGCGTTGTGGGGCTTCTGGTCCTCCTCAAAGAACCATCCCCGGGTCCCGCACAGGGCGTAGTCTCCATACAGGGCGCAGTTGTTATGGAGAAAGTCCAGGGTGGTAAGGCCCTTCTCCGTGAAGAAGTTCTTCATTTTGGACACCGTGGACCACCAGTAGTCGTGGTTCCCCTTCACCAGATACTTTTTGCAGGGGAACTGGTCCAGAAAGCGGAAGTCCGCCTCCGCCTCATTCAGGTCGATGCCCCAGGAAGTGTCCCCCGCCAGGACCAGCACATCGCCGGCGGTCAGCCGGCTCAAAGCATCGCCGATGCGCTCCGTGTAATTCTCCCAGGCGGGGCCGAACACCTCCATAGGCTTGTCCGCTGTCAGGGAGAGGTGCAGGTCCCCGATGGCGTAGAGGGCCATGCGGCACCCCTCCTTTCTCTGTGTCCCGTGAGGCGGAGTCAGCCGTCCTCTTCGGCGGCTCCAACTCCCCGGAACTCTGTTGATCTATCTTGATCTGTGTCCATCTCGATTTTCACGCTGCTGACCTTTCCCCAAACGCGTCCGCCCACCTTCCGGACGCCTGTCTTGGTCAGCAGAATGCCGGGCAGCTTGCTGCCCTCCGGGAGCCAGAGGGACCCTTTGTAGCCTTCGCCCCGGATCCGCCCGGCGCCAATTCGCCGCCGCAATAGGGACAGCGCCGCTCCTGTGCTATGGTGCTCTACTCCCCTTTGCGTTTTTCGGTTGGGTCCTCCGGGTCATCAAAGACAATTTCCCTGCCGCACCTGTCACAGAAGTGCTTTTCCCCCTTCCGCCACCATGGCATGGCATACCCACGGCCGCAGTATGGGCAGCGGAGGTTTCGGACCCACTGGATGCCTCCGTTGACCAGCAGCACGATTCCTGTGATCCGCAGGGTGTTTTTGATCCAATAGGCCGTGTCCATCACCCGGTACCGGTCTCCCAGGGTCCGGTAGGGAATCAGCTCGTTGACAGCCAGGAAGAAAATTCCCAAAGCAAAGAACAGCAGCACCAATCGGGCAAATGCCCGGCTCAAAGGCTTCACGCAATAGCCTCCCTGCCCTCTTTCGGGTTTCCAAAATCCAAAGGCAACAGATTTACAGTCTGCCGCATTAAGCCGTTTCCCGCGTTGCTTTGTTGCAGCGCGATTTACTTCAAAAACTCCAGCACCACGCTGTCCATACCGGGCTTCTCACAGGTGAGGTCGAACCGCCGGGCCTTGCCCTTCAGGGCCGCCAGGCGCCGGGGAATCGCCGTGCCGGTGGTTTCATGCAGCTGGTCCAGCAGCTCCACGCCGTCGCCCGCCGGGGTCTCCCCGATGGCCCGCAGCACGTGGTCGCAGAACTTGTAGGGGGAGGCGGTGGAGACGAACACCGTCACCGTCTTGTCGCCGGTGGCCTTGCGGTACTGTTCCATGACGCTGGCGGCCACGGCGGTGTGGGTATCGATCAGATACCCGTTCTCCTTGTAATACTTGGCGATGGCAGCGGAGGTGCCCGCCTCGCCGCAGAAGCCGCCCCAGAACTGGTCCGCCAGAGCCGCCTTGATGGCGTCGGACACTTCGTACTTGCCGGTCTTGGCGAGGACATCCATGTAGCCCTTCACCTCCGCATCGTTTTCGCCGGAGAGGTCGAACAGCAGCCGCTCCAGGTTACTGGACACCAGAATGTCCATAGAGGGACTCATGGTGGTATGGAACGGACGGTTCTTGTCGTACACGCCGGTGCGGAGGAAGTCCGTCAGCACATCGTTGCAGTTGGAGGCGCAGATCAGCTTCCCAACCGGCAGTCCCATGCGCTTTGCGTAGTAGGCCGCCAGGATGTCGCCGAAGTTGCCGGTGGGCACACAGAAGTTCACCTTGTCGCCCATGCTGAGCTTCCCGTCCCGGACCAGGTCGCAGTAGGCGGAGATATAGTAGACCACCTGGGGCAGGATGCGGCCCCAGTTGATGGAGTTGGCGGAGGACAGGAAGTAACCCCGGTCCGCCAGGGTGGCCCGGATGGCCTCATCGGAGAAAATGCGCTTTACACCGGCCTGGGCGTCGTCGAAGTTGCCCTCCACGGCGCAGACGCCCACATTGGCGCCGTCCTGAGTGACCATCTGGGTCTCCTGGACCTTGGACACGCCGTCCTTGGGGTAGAATACCAGGATCTTCGTCTGCGGCACGTCGGCAAAGCCCTCCATCGCAGCCTTGCCGGTGTCGCCGGAAGTAGCCACCAGGATGCATACCGTCTTGGACTCTCCGGTCTTGCGGAGGGCGGCGGAGAGCAGCTGGGGCAGCATCTGCAGGGCCATGTCCTTGAAGGCGCTGGTGGGGCCGTGCCACAGCTCCAGGCAGTGGGTGGTCTCGTCCACCGTGCGGACAGGGGCCACGGCGTCGCAGTCGAACTTCTCAGGGCCGTAGGCGTTCTCCGCAAATCCGGACAGCTCCTCATAGGTGTAGTCGGTCAGGTACAGGCCCATGACCTTGGCAGCCCGCTCCTGGTACCGGACATTCACCAGGCTCTCCAAAAAAGCCCGGTCGATCTGCGGGATCCCGCAGGGGGTCAGCAGGCCGCCGTCCCGGCTCAGGCCCATCTTGATGGCCTCCGCTGCGTCCATGCGGACGGCGGCGTCCCGTGTGCTGTAATACTTCATGTCGCTCTCTCCTTCTGACTGTTTTTCAAAACGCATTTTCCAAATATTCCAGCCGGAGGGGGCGGTGAACCCCATCCGTATAAACCTCCGCCACATCGAACCGGGCGGGAGCGTCCAGGTCGTGCTGACTGAGATAGCAGGCCGCTGCGGCCCGGAGCCGTTCCTGCTTCCGCCGGTCCACCGCCTCCCGCGGCAGGCCCGCGAAGCTGCCGCTGCGGAGCTTTACTTCCACAAAGCAGATGGTGCCGTCTCTGTCCCGGGCCACCAGATCCAGCTCTCCGTACCGGCAGCGCCATTGGCTTGCCAGCAACTGGCAGCCCCTCTTCCGCAGGTACTGTGCCGCTGCGGCCTCGCCCCGGTCCCCCAGGGCCTTGGTGGTATTCATGTGCGCCGGGCCTCCCACTTCTTCAGAAAAGTCCGCCGGTGGGCAGGGCAGGGACCGTACCGATCCAGCATTTCATAGTGGAGCTTCGTCCCATAGCCCTTGTGTTTGGCAAACTGGTACTGGGGATACTCCCGGTCCAGCACGCCGGTCACATACCGGTCCCGGCTGACCTTGGCCAGGATGGAGGCCGCCGCAATGGAGGCACTCTTCCCGTCCCCGCCTACCAGGCACATGTGGGGCGCCGTGATGGAGACGCTGCTGCCATGGTCCCGGTTGCCGTCAATGAGGCACAGGTCCGGCCGAATGGATAACCCCTCAATGGCCCGGTTCATAGCCAGCATCCGGGCGTTGAGGATATCCAAACTGTCGATCTCCTCCGCCGTCACAAAGGCGATGCTGTACGCCTCTGCCGTGGCGGTGATCTGGTCGAACAGGACATCCCGCTTCTTCGCCGTCAGCTTTTTGGAGTCGTTGAGGCCAGGAAAAACGATCTCCCGGGGCAGAATGACGGCAGCGGCGTACACCGGCCCCGCCAGGGGCCCGGCTCCTGCCTCGTCCACTCCGCAGAGGGCCGTGAGACCACTATTCCATTGTTCACGCTCATAGGTCCAGAGGTCCATTTCCATCCTACCAATACTCCATGACGATCTTCTTGCAGGTGCGACAGACCCAGGCGGGAAGCCATGTCCGGTTGTAGCGGAACGTCATCGGTCCGTCCAGCACAATGCCGCCATCTGCCTCGATGTTCCGCCTCGTATAAAACGTGCGGAGGTCTTTCTCTCCCGGCATGAAAAAAAGACCGATGCTGTTCTTGGTGATGACATGGCCCTTTTCCATCTCTTTTCCGCAGACAGGGCAGTTCATGGATATGCCCCCCTCCTCGCAGGGCAGGTTCCTTCGCTTTCCGCGATTCCCGCCAAGTGATGTCAATACTCCAGAAGGATCTTTTTGCAGGCGCGGCAGACATAGCCATGTACAGTTGCGCGGTCGCTCCCCCGTATATGATGCGGGCCATCCAAAACAATCCCGCCGTGCTGTTCCACACTGCGCTTCGTATCCCAGAATCCCACTTTTCCGCCGGGCGGCAGGAAGAAAAGGCCCCGCCCCAGCTCCGTATAAAGGCTCCCCCGCTCCATCTCTTTTCCGCAAGACGGGCAATTCATAGGCGCGCTTCCCTCATTCTGACGCTGCAGGCTGTTCCGTCTCCTCCGGCATTTCCAGTGTGAAGCGTCCCAGCTTGCCAGCTCTATACTCGTCCAACAGAATCTTGGCCATCCGCTCCGTGTCCACCTCGCCGCCGGAGATCAGAAAGCCCCGCTTTTTCCCGGCGGCCTCCAGCAGGCGGTAGCCCCAGGCCACGTCCTCCTCGCCGTCCTGACGCTCCGGCAGGGACGGGAGCTTGTAGCCGGTCCTCAGGGCCTCCGGATAGTTGGTGCCCAGGTACGCCATCAGGTGGCAGCCCAGGGTCTCCATGTCCAGGATCTCGTCCTTCACCGCGCCGGTGTAGGCCAGGTTCAGCCCCACGCTCTGGTCCTCAAACTTGGGCCACAGAATGCCGGGGGTATCCAGCAGTTCCAGCCCGCGGTCGATGGGCACCCACTGCTTGGCCCGGGTGACACCGGGCCGGTCCTCGGTTTTGGCAGTCTTGCGGCCGGCGATCCTGTTGATAAAGGTGGACTTGCCCACGTTGGGCACGCCCAAAATCATCACCCGGACCACCCGGTTCTGCCCCTTTTCCGCATAGGCGCGCAGCTTGTCCGCAAGAAGCGTCTTGACAGCAGCGGCAAACTGCTTTGTCCCGGCGCCGCTCTTGGCGTCGGACTCCATCACCGCGTACCCCTTTGCCCGGAACCAGGCCGCCCACCGCTTCGTGGCGTCCGGGTCCGCCTGGTCCACCCGGTTCAGCACCACCAGCCGGGGCTTCCCCGCCGTCAGTTCGTCCACATCCGGGTTCCGGCTGGACACAGGGATTCGGGCGTCCACGATTTCGCACACTGCATCCACATGTTTGATCTGCTCGGCGATCATCCGCCGGGTTTTGGTCATGTGACCGGGATACCATTGAATATTCATAGTCCTACCTCACGCCGCCCCGGCGGGCGGCGCCCAATCAATTCTTCTCAGGAAGCTGTCCCCGTGGCTCAGTCGATCCCCGCAATGGGGCCGATGCGGCCGAAGTCCCGCTGCCCGGTGGCCTCGTCCGCGCCGGGAAACAGCAGGAACACCGCCTTGCCGATGACATACCGGGTGTCCACCGTGCCAAGGTCGCTGCTGCGGCTGTCGCTGGAGTGGTTTCGGTTGTCGCCCATGACGAAAATGGAGCCCTCCGGCACCGTTAGGGGAAATTCCGTCCCCTCCTCCACATAGGTGGGCTCGTTGATATAGTCCTCCTCCAGCAGCTCCCCGTCCACATAGACGGCGCCGGAGACAAAGTCGATGTCCACCGTCTGGCCCTCCGTGGCGATCACCCGCTTCACGATGGGCTCCTCCAGAAAGGTGTCCTTCCGCAGCACCACGATGTCGCCGTACTCATAGTCGTTGTCCAGCATGGCGTTCAGCACCAGCAGCCGGTCTCCGTCCTGCAGGGTGGGCACCATAGAGTGTCCATCCACGCCGATGAGCCGGATGACGAAGGTAAACAGCAGCACCACCGCCAGCACGGAGCACACCAGCGCCTGGGCCCACTCATACAGGTCCCGGCCCTCCTCCTTTTCCGGAGACACCTCCTGCGTCTCCTGCTTCTTCTCTTTCTTCCACATGTCTGCAAAACCTCCGCGGGCGCTTTCGCCCCTGTTGATGGAAAGCCCCCCGCCGGAGGTCTCCTTGCTCTTATGTCAGCGGGCCGATCCTGCCGAAGTCCCGCTTGTCGGTGTCCGCAGTCACGCCTGGGAACAACACGAACACCGCCCGTCCCAAAATCTGCCGGGTATCCACCGGCCCCAGCTCCGGATCCCGGCTGTCATCGCTGTCGTTGCGGTTGTCGCCCATAACAAAGACGCAGCCCTCCGGCACGGTGACAGGGAACTCCAGCCCCTCCTCCAGATAGGTGGGCTGGCGGATGTAGTCCTCCTCCAGCAGCTGCCCATCCACATAGACGGCACCAGCGGTAAAGTCGATGTCCACCGTCTGGCCCTCTGTGGCGATCACCCGCTTCACGATGGGCTCCCCGTCCTTGAAGCTCTCCTTCCGGATGATGACGATGTCCCCGGCCTCAAATCCACCGCACAGGTGGGCGTTCACCACCAGCAGGCAGTCCTGATGCTGGAGCGTCTCCCGCATGGAGGGGCCGGACACCAGCACCACCCGCGCCGCAAAGGTGAACAGCAGCACCGTTGCTGTCACGGCGCACACCAGCACCTGCACCCACTCGTACAGCCCGCGGAGGGAAAGCGCGTCCCTGTTGAGCCGTTTTCCTCCCCGCACGTGACCGCCTCCTCCAGCACCGCAGTTTTTCACAATAACGTATGCTAGTATATCAAAGAACCGTCAAAATCACAAGATGCCGGGGAAATTTTGTGTGACAAGAAAAAAGAGAGGCTTTCGCCTCTCTTTCGTCTTGGATCACAGCTTTTCCTTGACCTTGGCGCCCTTGCCCACGCGGCCGCGCAGATAGTACAGCTTGGCACGCCGCACAGCACCATTGCGGACCACCTCGATCTTGTCGATGGAGGGAGAGTGCACGGGGAAGACCTTCTCCACACCGACACCGTAGGAGATGCGGCGCACGGTGATGGTCTCGGTGATGCCGCCGTGCTTCTTGGCGATGACGGTGCCCTCGAAGACCTGGATACGCTCACGGGAGCCTTCCTTGACCTTCACGTGCACCCGGACCGTGTCGCCCACCTTGACGGGGGTCACTTCCGCTTCCAGACGCTCTTTGTTCAGTTCCTTAATCAGATCCATGGATGTTCCTCCTAAATAATAGGTGTTCATGCCGCTTCTCTCAAAGGCACATCAACGCACTCCGGCGTGTGCACGGCAGAGGACCACCCTTTGTAGCCGTAATAGGATACCACGGCCAGGAGGAAAATGCAAGTATTTTTTACAAAAAATCCGCCTTTCTGCCGTGCAGTTCCCGAAGAGCCGCCGCCAGCAGGCCGAATGCAGCCGGCAGCAGCCACAGGCTCCCGCCGGTCCGCCCGATCAGCCACAGTACCAGGCCGCCCAGGGCCAGCGCCGTCGTGCCCCCCGCCCAGCAGGCGATGCGCTCCGCGGCGGAGGGACCCGCCAGCCATGCGGCCGCGAGATACAGCGCCCGGCCGCCGTCCAGGGGCCGCACCGGCAGCAGGTTGAAGAGGCACAGTGACAGATGGGCTCCCGCCGCCACCCAGGCGTGGGCGCCCCCCAGAACCAGCGCGCACAGCAGATTCACTGCTGGCCCCGCCAGCACCGCCGCGATCTCCCCCGGATAGGACAGGCGGGCGGCGGAAGTCATCAGCTCCGCCCCAAAGACGCTGACCCGCAGCTCCCGCACCCGGGCCCCCAGCAGCCGCAGCACCAGCAGGTGTCCCAGCTCGTGGAGCGCCGCGGCCGAGAGGATCACCGCCAGCAGCTGCCAGCCGTTCACCAGTGTGAACCAGGCCGCCAGCAGCCAGAAGCCGCCGGAAATCCGAATCCGGTCACGCCAGCGAGACATAGTAGATGGGATTTAGGTACTGGCTGCCCTCATGGAGCTCGAAGTGCAGATGAGGCCCGGTGGCCACGCCGGTCTCCCCCACCTCTGCGATCACGTCCCCCTCCTTCACAGAGGCGCCTGAGGAGGCGATAATCCGGCTGCAATGGGCATACAGGGTGGAGTAGCCCCCCTCGTGGGCAACGGTGATGTACTTGCCGTAGCTGCTGCTCTCCCCCACGGCGGTGACGGTACCGTCGGCAAAGCAGCCGATCTCCGTCCCGGCGGCGGCGCCGATGTCAATACCATAGTGGAACCGCTCCTCTCCCTCCACCGGGTGCTCCCGGTAGCCGAAATCAGAGGTGAGGGTGCCCATCACCGGGGTGCAGTAATCAAAGCCCAGCAGGGCCTGTTCCAGGCACACGTTGTCCGGCAGGTTCTGGTCGGAGTAGAGGACGTAGGCCAGGGTAGACGCCTCCGCCGCGCCCTGGGATGCGGTTTCCGCAGTCTCCGCTGTCTGATCGGCCTCTGCTGTCTGCGCGGTCTCTGCCGTCTGGGCTGCTGCTGCGGGCAGATCCAGCCAGCCGTCGCTGCTGCCGGTCCCGGTCCGGAAGGCCCGCAGGGGCGCGATGGCCGCAGGAAGCTGGAGAGACACCGCCTCTCCCCCTGCCGGGGCTGACACCTCCACGGCGGAATCCTCCTGAGGGTCGAACACCGCCTGATACATATCCTGAAGGGCCACGTCCACATCCGCTTCGCCGCTCACGGCCCGCCCCACAGCGGAGAACACGGCCTGCACATCGATGTTCTGTTCCAGCATTCCGGTGAGCTTGGCATTCACCTGGGCCATGCGTCCCGGCAGCAGGAGCTTCACCGCCACCAGCAGCACAAAGATGCTGCCGCAGGCCACCAGCTGGATCAGATGCCGCCGCTCTCCCGGAGTCAGAGTTTCCCGTTTTCCCCGCTGGACCCTGTGCGGCGCAGCCGGGGTACTCCGCCGCCGCCTTTCCGCCGCCCGATGCTGGGACGAGACGGTGCCGATCCGCCGCCCAACGTGCCGTGCCGCCATGACGCTCCCTCCCCTGTCGGAATCTATTCCAAACTCTATGCGCCGACCGGGCGGGATATGCGTCTTTGGGAATCGTCTGCCCCCGCCGAAAAAGAGACCGGGAAGGGGCTCCCTTCCCAGTCTCTTGCACTTGCCCGCTTTGCGGGGCGTTATCCCAGCAGGCCCAGCATCGCCGCACACAGGGCCGTCCTGTCCCGGATGGAGGGGATGCGCACCCGCTCTTCCGTGGTGTGGATCTGTTCTGCGATGGCGGAGAGGGCGTCCACCGTGGGGACGCCGTAAGTGGAGAGATAGGCCCCGTCGGTGGCGGTGGGGTCCGCGATCTCCTCCGGCTCCCAACCCAGCAGCTCCGCCGCCTCTGCCGCCCGGAGATAGGCGCTGTGATTGGCGGCGTTCCGCTCCATGGCGGGGAACAGCGTCCGGTAGGTGACCTGCACCCGGCAGCCCTCCACCGTCACCTGGTCCGCCATGCTGTCCAGCCTGGCCTGGATCACTGGGAAGTCCGCGTTTTCCGGAATTCCGGCCACGCAGAACTCCCCCCGGGCCTCTCCGGCCACCACGCCGTTGGGCCGTCCGCCGGAGATGGGCGCCACATTGTAGTAGATGCCCTTCTCATAGTCGTTGAAGCTGTATAGCCGGATGATCTGGTGAGCCAGCTCCAGCACGGCGCTGCGGCCCTCCAGATACGCCTTGCCCGCATGGGCCTCCCGCCCCGCCACGTCGACGGTTCCCAGAATCACCCCCCGGCGGGATGTGACAAACCGGGGACGTCCGTCCCGCTCCCGGCCGCCCTCGAACACCAGGGCCAGAGCCGCGTCCTGCGCCTCCCGGGCGTAGACCTTGCGGCCGGACCGGGAGCCGGTCTCCTCGTCACAGGTGAAAAGGTACGTCAGCTCCCAGGGGGGCAGCAGGCCCGCCTTTTTCAAAATCAGCGCCCCGAACAGGGAGATAAGGACGCCGCTCTTGCAGTCCCCGGCCCCCAGGCCGTGGGCCCACTCCCCTTCAATATGAAAGGGGTGCTTTTCCGCAAAGCCGGGGCCGAACACCGTGTCCAGGTGGGCGGCCAGCAGCACCTTTCCCCGGGGCTGTTCCGGCCGCACCCGGGCCACCAGATGGGTCCCCAGACCAGGCTCCGTCACCCGCTCTGTCCGGGCCCCCAGCTCGGAGAGCACCGGCTCCAGCAGCCCGGTCACGGCGGCGTTGCCCGCCTCATTGCCGGTGCCGCTGTCGATGGCGCAGATCTGTTCCAGCAGCGCCAGCTGGCGGGGCAGCATCTCCTCCGCCCCGGCCCGGACGATCCGGGCCAGTGTCTGTCTCTTGGCATCCTCCATCGGCCGTGCCTCACTCCGCCAGCAGGTCCACCATGACCTCCGCCGGATCGAAGGCGGCGTCGATCATGCCCACCTTCTGGAGCCAGTCGATGTTCTCCTGCCACACGGACACGTCCTGGGACAGGAAGGGCGCGTCGGCCGTCTCCATGATGGGCAGCAGCACATCAAAGCTTCGCCGTTCCACGGACTCCGTCAAGGGGAAGTTCTCCTCGTCCTGGTTGGCCAACAGGAGCCCCAACGCCTCCTCCGGGTCCGCCTGCATATCGGCAAAGCCCTTCTGACAGGCCCGCAGGAACCGAGTGTACTTGTCCCGGTTGGCCTCCAGCTGGTCCTCGCCGGTCACCAGCATCAGCGCGTAGTAGTTGGGTACGCCGTAGTCCATGACCTCCATGTAGTCCACGGCGAAGCCCTCCTCCTCCAGCGCAGGAACCTCGTGGTTGATGAAGCAGCCGAAGGTGGCGTCCACATTTCCGGTGGTCATGGCGCTCATCAGGTCAAAGCCCACGTCGATCAACTCCACGTCATCCAGCGTGGCGCCCACAGTCTCCAACATCTGGCCCACCGCCACCTCGCCGAAGCGGGTGCCGGAGTAGCCGATGGTCTTGCCGATCAGGTCCTCCGGGGTCTTGATGTTTTTCTCCGCCAGGGCACAGACGATGCTGATGGGCTGCTGGACCACAGCTCCCAGCACCTTCACCGGCACGTCCTCATTGGCCTTGGCGATGATGGTGTCCTCCTGATAGTAGAAGCCGATATCCGCCCGGCCCGCCGCCGTCATGGTCAGGGGATCGCTGGCGTTAGAGGGGAACAGGATATTCACCTGCAGGCCCTCCTCCGCAAAGTAGCCCTTCTCCTCCGCCTCGTAGAGGAAAGCATGGACGGCGTTGGGATACCAGTCCAGCACCACGTCGATGGTCTCCAGCTCTCCATCGTCCTGCCCGTCCGCCGTGTCCCCGCTTCCGCCGGAGGAGCAGCCGGTGAGCAGCAGAAGCGCCGTCAGCAACAGCGCAAGTTTCTGTTTCATCATCAATCTTCCTTTCTTTATAAACTGGATCCAGGTGATTCCTGCGGGGCCCGCCCCGCAGGTTTCAGGACTCTCCCCTCCAGCGGACGAACCGCTTTTCCAGCAGGTTCACAACGGCCACCGCCAGGATGGCCGCCGCGGACAGCAGCACAATAGGGGCGAACACCCCGGCGCCGTCCAACTGGGTCATCATGCGGCGGGAGAAGTAGCCCAGGCCGCTCTTGGCCCCCAACCACTCGCCGATGGCCGCGCCGATGATGCTCATGGGCACCGCCATCTTGACGGCGGAGAAGAAGTATGGCAGGGCGCAGGGCACCTTGATCTTCAAAAAGATGTCCTTCTTCGTGGCACCGTAAGTCTCCAGCAGCTCCGCCATCTCCGTCTTGGCGGAGCGGAGCCCGTCGTACACTGTGATGGTGATGGGGAAAAAGGTGATGAGCACTGTCACCAGCACCTTGCTCCAGATGCCGTAGCCGAACCACAGCACAAAGAGCGGTGCGATGGCGGTGGTGGGAATGGTCTGGGACACCACCACGATGGGATAGATCATCTTGCGGACCAGGTCGCTCTCGTCCATCACCACCGCCAGGGCCAGGCCCAGCACCAGAGAGATCCCCAGGCCGATGGCCGTCACCAGCATGGTGGCGGGCAGATGAACGGTGAAGAGGACATCCCGCAGCTCCCACAGCTTCGCCAGGATCTGGGTGGGAGACGGCAGGATATAGGCCGCGTCTAATCCCATGGCCCCCGCCTGCCAGAGAATCAACAGGGCGAAGAGAAAAATCATGGCAGGTAGATTTGCTTTACAGGCCTTTTTCATGGGGTCACCTGCTTTCGCAGAAGGTCGATGAGATGCTCCTTCAGCTCCACCATCTCCGGCAGTTTGAGGCAGGAGCGGTCCCGCGGGAAGGACGCGGGGACCGGAATCTCCGCCAGCTCCCGGATGGGGGTGCGCTCCACCACCAGCACGCTGGAGGAGAGGAACAGCGCCTCCTCCACGTCGTGGGTGATGAAGAGGATGGTCCTCTTGTGCCGCTGCCACTGGTCCAGCAGCCACTCCTGCATGGAGATCCGGGTGAGGAAGTCCAGGGCGGAGAAGGGCTCGTCCAGCAGCAGCAGGTCGCAGCCCGTCAGCATGGTGCGGGCAAAGGCCGCCCGCTGCCGCATCCCGCCAGAGAGCTCGTCTGGCATCTTGCTGCCGCAGCCGGCAAGTCCCACGTCGGCCAGCGCCGCCTCCGCCCGGTCCCGGCGCTCCGCACGGGTCAGCTCCCCCTGGATCTCCAAGGGCAGCGCCACATTTTCTCCCACGGTTCGCCAGGGGAACAGCAGGTCCTTCTGGGGCATATAGCCGCAGTAGTGCTTGCGTCCCACAATGGACTTCCCCTCCACCAGAATGGTCCCCGCCTTGGGCTTTAGCAGTCCGTTGGTCATGCGGAAGATGGTGCTCTTTCCGCAGCCGCTGATGCCGATGATGCAGTGGAAGGAGCCGGGTTCCACGGCAAAGCTCAGGTGGTCGATGATATCGAAGTCCTCGCTGGGGTACTGATAGGAGACGTTCTGAAATTCCAGCATGGTCATCGCTCCAGCGTCCAGGCCATCTCCCAGAAGCCCAGCTCATACCGGCTGCAGTTGATGAAGATCTCCTCCAGCCGCTGGTATTCCGCCTCCGTGCAGCTCTCCGCCAGGGTGTCCATCAGCTCCACCAGTGCGTCGTTGGTTTTCTGGTAGTCCTCCCCCGCGTAGCTGCGGATCCACTCGCCGTAGAAGGGGTGGTCCGCCGCGCCGGGGATGGCCGCCAAGCGCGTGCCGATCTCCGCATAGCTCCAGGAGCAAGAGAGGATGGCGGCGATGATCTCCGCCGGCCCGCCCGCGGCGGCACAGGAGAGCATGTAGTGGGTATAGGACAAATTGGAGAGGGCCGGCTGGACAGAAAACACCTGCTCCTCCGTGATGCCCAACCGGGCCATGTAGGCCCGGTGGACCTTCATCTCCCCGCCCAGAATCGCGTCCACATTGGCGGAGAAGGTCCGCATCAGGCCGGGGTCCCGGGCCTTCACTACACCGTAGGCGAACACCCGGGCGTAGTCGAACAGGTACAGATAGTCCTGCAGCAGGAACCACTGGAACTTCTCCAGGTCCAGACTGCCGTCTCCAATCCCCCGGACAAAGGGATGGTCATGGCACTGCTCCCAGATGGGATGGGCGGCCTCGTACAGCCGCTGTGTCGTTCTCATTCGTATTCCTCCTATCCAATGGCCGGTCCGCCCCCATGCAAAAAGGCGGGGTCCCCTTTGGGACACCCCGCCTTCGCTCCAATCCTATCTCTTCCGTGCGGAAGAGACTCCGCACGAATAGCTTGTGCTGCGTCCCTACGTTGGCATTACCCACATCAGGTCAGGTCGAGGGACCGGCCCCTCATCTCAGCCTCCTCGCGGAAGCTCCCTTGCACGTTTTATTATAAAAGCCCGTCTTCTTTTTGTCAATAAATTTTTCCCGGTTTTCGGTAAAAATCCCGCATTTACACCAGATGCCGCTCGATCTCCTGCCGGGTGGGCAGGGAGGGGATCGCCCCTCTGCCCTGAACACAGAGCCATCCGCTGACGTTGCCGTACTCCAGCGCCTCCTGCACCAGCGGCTCCGTCAGCTGCTCCGCCTGGGTGACACCCCGGAATCGCATCTGAGACAGCATTCCGCCCCAGAAGGCGTCTCCGGCGCCGGTTGCATCCGCGCAGTGGGCCCGCCGACCCGGGACAGCGAGGCGCCGCCCCCGGAAATATCCTCTGGCACCCTGACCGCCCAGGGTCAGCACCACCAGCGTCAATCCGTACCGCTCCATAAGGGCGGGCAGCTCCGCCTCGCCCCCCAGCATATCGGCCTCCTCCTCTGAGATCTTCAGCAGATCCACGTCCGGCAGGATCTCCCGCACCTTTGCGGCGCAGGCCTCCTGACTGCCGTTCCACATCATGTCCCGGTAATTCACATCAAAGCTCACCAGCCTGCCCATCTCCCGACCCAGGTGCAGGGCCTTGGCTGTGGCCTCTGCCGCTGGGGAGGCGGAGAGAGAACACGACCCGGCGTGGACGATCACCGTGTCCCGGATGTCCGCCTCCCGTACGTCCTCCTCCCGAAGGAACATATCCGCTCCAGGCTTGCGGACAAAGGTGAAGCTCCGCTCCCCTTCCTCCGTCAAAGAGACAAACGCCATGGTGGTGACCGCCTCCCGGCAGGGCTCCCGCCGGATACAGCGCACCCTGTTTTCCCGGAGGGTGCCCAGCAGGTACCGCCCGAAGTCGTCATCCCCCACAGAGCAGCACATGGCCGCCTCCAACCCGTTCCGGGCGGCGGCGATGGCCACATTTGCAGGGGCGCCCCCGGCGTTTCGAATATAGCTTCCGGGCTCACTGCCCGGCAAAAAGTCAACTAGCATCTCGCCAACGCTGTAAAGGTCCACCAGTGGTCCTCCTTGTCTGAGGTGGTTTTGCAATCATTCGCATCGATTATTAAACCATTTCCAGCGTTCAATGTCAATCGTTTAGCTGATGTTTTTATAGGAGAAAAATGTACTTTTTGTGGGATTTCCGATATTGCGGCAAGCCGCCCCGGGAAATCACCCGTTTTGAAGAGGTAGCTCCCCCGAGAAGATCCGGGCGATCCCGCCGCAGGCCGCCCCCAGAAGCGCTCCCTCCCCCAGGAAGCGCGGCTTTCTCACCAGGACTCTGCCGCCCCCATCCGCTGGGCGCAGGCGGGCAATGGCGGATTCCAGATCCGCCACGTGCCGGTCGGTCCAGCAGAGTCCGTCGCCGCCCAGCAACACCAGTTCGCTGTTCAGCAGATTCAGGGCGCTGGCGATCCCTGCAGCCAGAAAGTCCACGGTCTCCCGGAACACCCGGTCTACTTCCCCGCTGCCGGTTATCCGGCAGAAATCGGCGTAGGAAGCCTCCAGTCCCGTTCGATGATACAGTTTTTTCAGCACCTCCGGCGAACGAACGTACAGCTCCAGGCAGCCACGGCCGCCGCACCGGCAGGGACGGCCACCGGCGCAGATGGTGACATGGCCCAGCCCCAGGGGCCGTCCTCCCCGGCCCCTGCACAGTTGCCCGCCGCTGAGGACCGCGCTGCCCACCCGGTCCCCCAGGCTGACAAACAGCACGTCCCGGCAGTTCCGGGCCCTGCCGAACAGGCTCTCCACCAGCAGAGCGCTCTGGCAGGTGTCCTCCAGGAATACCGGGAGGCCGTACCGCTCCCGGACTGCCGGACGCACGGATTCCGAGGGACACATCTGCTCCCCGCCGGGCCGCCAGGGCAGGTCCGCCGCCAAGCCGATGGCCCGTACACCAGCCGTCCCGGACAGCATCTTGTCCAACAGCCTGAGAGCGGTCTCCCGCCGCACCGCCTCCGGAGCGTCCTTCGGCAGGTCCGTGCCAGCCCGCCGGAATACCCGGAGGTCCAGCCCGCACAGAACACTCTCACAACGGCCCGGGAGGAACGCCACGCCCGCTGCCTTCGGCGCTTCGGGTGAGAGCCGGAGGCGCACGGGGTTCCGCCCCGGCTCCTCGCTGCACACCACCTCGCTCTCTCGCAGGACATCCCCGTCGATCATCTCACCCACGATATTGGAGATGGTCATTTTGCTCAAGCCCGTTCTCACCACCAGATCCCGCCGGGTCCGGCATGCGCCGGTGGCAACCATGCGCAGGACCAATCCGCGGTTGTCCCGCCTGTTGTCTCCGCTGTTTTTTCCCGCTTTCTCCAGCATGACCTGTCCTTTCCCGCGATGCCTGTCAAACCTCCCGTGCCGGAGTTCGCCTCCGGCATTCTTCATTTGTTTACTATATGACGCTCCCAGAGGCCCGTCAAGAAAAACCGCTCCCCCACCCGGAGGAGCGGTATAGGACATCATCTAAATTCTGTCCCATATCACCGTCCCAGCAGGGCAGCCCCGCCCAGCAGCACCCCATAGACTATCGGCTGGTGGAGCATATATACCGGCAGGGACTGCCTGCCCAAGGCACACAGGGGCGGACACCGGAGCGCGTCCGGATCCAGCCGCTCCATCGGCCCGGCCAGCAGGCGGCGGAGAAAATGCCCCGCCAGGAACAGGAACAGCCAGGGCAGCAGGGAGAAATAATCCGTGGAGAAAAAGTCCGGCGGCGGAAATCCTATGTACGCCGTCAGCAGATTACGGTAAAGTCCCTCCGGTACCGTTCCCAGCGTCCAGTCCTCAAATCCCAGCGTCCCCTGGTTCACGTTCCGCAGCAGGGTGAACAAGGCCGCGCTGGCGGCGAGGCCCACCCCCACAGGTACGTGCCGCAGCAGTTTTTCCAGTGGGACCATCAGCAACATGCAGGAGCCGATCAGCGTCAGCACGCCGAACCAGATCTGCTCCTCCGGCATGAAGAGCACCGTCACCAGCGTCACCACCCAGCCGCAGCCGAACACCGTCAGTCCCCTCCGGAGGGGCCGCCGCCCCAGGCTGAAGCAAAATCCGGAGAGGAGGATAAAGGTCCAGCAGATGCTCTGCTGCCAGATGTACGCGCCGGTGCCCCGGTACCAATCCCAGTCCGCGTGGAACAGATACACCAAGTCCCAGCAGGCGTGATAGGCGATCATGCTCACCAGCGTCAGGCCCCGCAGGGCATCCAGGGAGGCGATCCGCCTTCTGGGCCGGACCAGTGTCCGAGTCCCGCTGTCTGCTGCCATCTTCCGCTCCTCCTCTCCGGCGACCGGCGGAACCGGTCGTCTATCTCACTCCGGGGTCAGCCCCGGTGCTCCCGCCGGTACTCCGTGGGGAGCTGTCCCGTCACATCCTTGAATGCCCGGGTGAATTTCCCCTGGCTCTCGTAGCCCACGGCGGCCGCGATGGCGGCGATGCTCCCGCCGCTCTCCCGCAGCAGCTCCATGGCCCTGCGCACCCGGTACTCTTTCATATAGGTGGCGATGGGCAGGCCGTACACCGCCTTGAACACCTCCTTCAAGGTGGAGGTGTTCAGCAGATACCTGTGGGAGAGCTCCTCAATGGTGTACCGCCGGTCCAGGTGCTCGGTCAGCAATGCGTGGATCTCCTGGATACGCGCCGTCTGCTGGGAGCCGTACCGGGTCAGCTCCCGCCCGCCGGACTCCAGCCCCTCCAAATACAGCAGCAGCTCCTGGAGCTTCAGCCGGAGATAGGGCAGCCGCCGCATCTCCGGCTGCCGGTACAGGGGCCGGAAGATCTCCTCCAGCTCCGGTCCCGCCGGAAGGGCGAAGGTCCCGCCTCCGCAGAATTTTTCCGCCAGCCTCTCGGCCTGGAAGTCCGCCTCCGCCAAGATGGGGGGCGGCGACTCCGCCAGATGGGTCAAATCCACGCAGATCATCAGCCCCGCGTACATCTCCGCCGGGAAGTGCATCACAGAATCCGCGCAGCAGTCCGCACTGTGGAGGGACAGATCGCCCTCCCCCAGATAGACCGACATGCCGTCCCGCAGGTCCCAGCCCACCCGGCCCAGGCGGCAGTGGTTGATCTCCAGCGTGGACCGGGCCGCCTCGTGCCGGAAGGCGGCATAGGTGCCCAGGACCGTGTTGAAGGACGCCTCCACCCCCGGAAAGACCGGGTAGACCTCCATCCGTCCCCGTCCATCCGTCTCTCCCTGAAATGTCCCGGTGAACAAAACCCCAGGTTCGGCCGCAGGGCGCCCCACGATCTCCATAGTCCCCTGCGGCAGCTCCGCCAGAGCCATCCGCAGGCAATCCGCTTGCTTCATTCCGCCGCTCCTTCCCACCTCACGCCGAGGGGCAGGCAATCTCCACCATCGCCTCAATCATGTGGTGCAGCAGCTGGGCCCGCTCCGTCTCGGCAGCCTTATAGTAGACCTCTTTCCCGTCCCGCCGGCTGACGATCAGGCCGCCGGCCTTCAGCTGCTTCAGGTGGTGGGACACCGCCGGGGAGCTCATCTCCACCATGGAGGAGAGGTTGATGACGCACTCTTCACAGTGGCACAGCAGCCAAAAAATCCGGATGCGGCTGCCGTCCCCCAGCTGTTTGAAGATGTCAGCCACTGTCTGGAAATCGTCCACGCTGGGCATCTGTTCCAGCTCCCGCTCCATGGACTGTCCATGGTCGTGGGGCAGCTTCTTTTCTTCCATCGGTCGTCCCTCCTTCTGGTTTTGTATTCTACCACACCCCGCGCCATTCTGGAAGAGCGAAAATATGCCGCCCCGCATTGGCCCAATCGGAAGGAGTTTTTGCCCAATCGGAAGATTCTCTCCCTCCCCCGTTGACTTGGGGGGCCGCCCCGTGTATGATAAGACCATAGATTAAATAATTGCTTAATCGTTTTGCTCAATTGCTGAAGGGAGACTTTTATATGAAAAAAACCTATAAGATCGATGTGGACTGCGCCAATTGCGCCAACAAGATGGAGGAGGCCGCCCGGAAGACCGAAGGCGTCCAGAGCGCCACCGTGAACTTCATGGCGCTGAAGATGATCGTGGAATTCGCGGAGGGGCAGGACCCCAAGGCCGTGATGGAGCAGGTCCGCAGAAATTGCAAAAAGGTGGAGGACGACTGCGAAATCTACCTGTAAGCGCGTTTTTCAGGAAAGCACCCCCTCCGGAGGCGGGGTGTTTTCTTTCCCAAAACAATTAAACGTTTATTGAATTATCAGCCGCACGGAGCGGCTCAGATCGGAAGTGAACCTCATGAATAAAAAGCAGAAAATCATGCTGATCCGCATTCTGACAGCGGCGGCCCTGCTGGCTGTCCTGCATGTTCTCCCCGTCACAGGCTGGATGCGGTTTGGGCTGTACCTGATCCCCTATCTGATCGCAGGTTACGACATCCTGCGAAAGGCCCTGAAGGGCATCCAAAACCGCCAGGTGTTCGACGAGAACTTCCTGATGGCCGTGGCCACTGTGGGCGCCATTGCCCTGGCCCTGTACGAGCGGAGCGGGGATTACACCGAGGCCATCGCCGTCATGCTGTTCTATCAGATCGGCGAGTGGTTCCAGAGCTATGCAGTAGGCCGGAGCCGCCGGAACATCAGTGAGCTGATGGACATCCGCCCGGACTACGCCAACGTGGAGCAGGACGGGAAGCTGGAGCAGGTAGACTCGGACGAGGTGTCCATCGGCACCGTTATTGTGGTCCAGCCCGGCGAGAAGGTTCCTATCGACGGCACTGTGGTGGAGGGCGCCTCCACCCTGAATACCGCCGCCCTCACCGGCGAGTCCCTGCCCCGGGAGGTCCGGGAGGGGGACGAGATCATCAGCGGCTGCGTCAACATGACCGGGCTGCTGAAAATCCGTACCACCCGGGAATTCGGCGAGTCCACGGTGTCCAAGATCCTGGACCTGGTGGAGAACGCCTCCTCCCGCAAGTCTCGGTCGGAGGACTTCATCTCCCGGTTCGCCCGGGTGTATACCCCCGCCGTGTGTTTCGCCGCCCTGGCCCTGGCCATCCTGGTCCCTCTGGCCCGGACGCTCCTTCTGGGCCTGCCCGCCGGCTGGAGCGTCTGGGTCTACCGGGCCCTCACCTTCCTGGTGGCCAGCTGTCCCTGCGCTCTGGTCATCAGCATCCCTCTCAGCTTCTTTGCCGGCATCGGCGGGGCCAGCAACGCCGGCGTACTGGTAAAGGGCTCTAACTATCTGGAGACTCTGTCCCAAACCAAAACGGTGGTCTTTGACAAGACCGGCACCCTGACCCAGGGCGTGTTTGAGGTCAACGGCATCCACCATCATGAGATGGAGAACGAGAAGCTGGTGGAGTACGCCGCTCTGGCGGAGAGCGCTTCCAGCCACCCCATCAGCAAAAGCCTGCAGCGGGCCTATGGCCGGGAGATCGACCGCAGCCGGGTGACGGATGTTCAGGAGATCAGCGGCAGCGGCGTCATCGCCAAAGTGGACGGCGTGGAGGTAGCCGCCGGCAACGACAAGCTGATGGACCGGCTGGGCGTGCCGTACATCCCCTGTCACAGCGTAGGCACCATCATCCACATGGCCGTCGGCGGGAAGTATGCCGGACATATCGTCATCTCCGACGTGGTGAAACCCCACGCCCGGGAGGCTGTCCAGGCCCTGCGGGCCGCCGGTGTCCACAGGACCGTCATGCTCACCGGCGACGCCAAGCCGGTGGCAGACCAGGTGGCCCAGTCCCTGGGCATCGATCAGGTTTACGCCGAGTTGCTCCCCGCCGGAAAGGTGGAAAAGGTGGAAGAACTGCTGCTGGACAACTCTGAGCGGGGAAAGCTGGCCTTCGTGGGGGACGGCATCAACGACGCCCCGGTCCTCAGCCGGGCGGATATCGGTATTGCCATGGGCGCCATGGGCTCCGATGCCGCCATCGAGGCCGCCGACGTGGTCCTGATGGATGACGATCCCGCCAAAATCGCAAAGGCCATCCGGATCTCCCGCAAGTGCCTGCGGATCGTCTATGAAAACATCGTCTTTGCCATCGGCATCAAGCTGGCGTGTCTGGTGCTTGTGGCCCTGGGGTTCGCCAATATGTGGCTGGCCATCTTCGCCGATGTGGGTGTGATGATCCTGGCAGTGCTCAACGCCATCCGTGCGCTGTTCGTCAAAAAGCTGTGAACGCGGAAAGCGCCCCGTCCAAGGCTGCACGGGCATGTCCCGGAGTCCGGCGGCAGAGCCCCAGGCAAAGGCAGCCCTCCGGTCAAGCGTGAAGGGACCAAATCCGCACAAAAACCCGGCGCCGGGAATTCCCGGCGCCGGGTTCTGTATGTACAGACCAGGTCAAAATGCAAAGAGTAAATGTCATTTCAGTAAAATTGAACACGGCCATGACGTTCCCTGCTTATTGGTGAATAGCCTGGAATTCCGTAGGGAACTGCAGCTTATGTGATCACAAGATTTTCAAATCATGTGTTCTTTTCTTTCCTGGTGTTTTCAAACACCCAGAATATAGCGCCCAGAATCACAATCCCACCAATTATGGAGCTTTTGCTCAGGGTCTCTCCCAAAAAGGCATAGCTGAACACGGCAGTGAACACAACACCGGAATACTGATAGATGCTGACCTCAGAGGCCGGGGCCTGCTGATAAGCGTATGTCAGGAAGAACTGTCCCCCTGCCGCAAAGACGCCGATCAGCAAAAGCATCACGAATACCTTTGGAGACGGAATCACCAGATTCGGCAGCATCATCAGTCCTGCGCAGACCGTACTCAGTGCGGAAAAGTGGAAAATGATCGCAGATGGGTGCGTAAAATTTTTACAGTAGGACAACATGGTGTAAGCCATGCCGGATACCACCGCTGCCAGCAAAGCCGCCAGAAGCGGGAACGGGTTGGAGTCGAAGGACGGCTGCATGGCGATATATGCGCCCACAAGACACAGGATCGTTGAGGCGATCTTGACGGGAGTGATCTTCTCCTTCAGGAAAATACCGGCGAGCAGTGTGACAAATACCGGAGATGCCCGGTTCAGCATAGCTACATCCGCTTGGCGGGCGTGACCGGCCGCATAGAAGAAGAGCACGATCCCCAGAAAGCCGAAGAACGACCTTCCCCAAAGCGCCCAACCCCCTCGTTTGATCTCCTGAAAAACCTGCAGGTTTTCCCGTCGGACCATAACAGCTGCAATAATCAGGCTGACAAGATTGCGGAAGAAGGTCTGCTCAAATGTCCCCACCTCTTCAGAGCTCAATTTGACAAATACCTGCATGATGGAAAAGGACAGCGATGAGACCAGCATCAAATATATAGCTTTGGTTTTTTTGTTTTTCGTAATCAGTCTCTCCTTTTATATGGCAACATACAGCGTGGCCGTCTGCACGGGAAATCAGCGCAGACGACCGGAATACACTTCCGGTCGTCTGTTCCGATCCCACCCGGGGCCTGCGCAGCAGAAATCAATAGTCGCCGTTGTAACTGGTTCCGTGGGGCGTTGTCCAGCTATAATCTCCCAGCTTTTCCGCCTTTGTCTCCTCGCCGTTGGCCACACGCAGAAGCAGCTCGTAAAGCTCGCGGCCGCTTTCTTGCAGGCTCAGTTCCCCATACAGCATGGGAGCTGCGGAGTAGTCGATCATGTCCTCCAGCGCCGTCGCAGTCTGGGGGTTGCCTGTGATCTTGATGGTCGTCATACATGCGTTGCCGATGGGGTTGCCCCGCCCAGTGGTGAAGAGGCAGATATGGCATCCGCTCATGGCCAGCGTGGTGGACGCATAGGCATCATTGGCGCCCTGTGCCTGGTTGATGCCCCAGGCTCCCGCGCCGGGGACCGGATCACCGCAGTCCAGGATCCCCAGGATCCGGCGATGTCCCTGGGTTTTGAAGCTGCCCAGGTTCTTCTCGGTCATAGTGGTCAGTCCGCCCGCCTTATTGCCGGGAGTGGGATTGACCTGGGAGAGGCCCTTACCGCCTCTGCGGGTGCAGTCCTCATTGAAGAAATCTCCGATATCCATCAGGCGCATGCCGATCTCATAAGAAGCCGCTGTGGTGGGATAGCCGCCGCGGCCACAAACCTCCACCGCTCTTCCGCCGGCGGACAGGTGCATATCGATTGCCTCACCCACCACCGGATTGGCGGACAGGCCGCTGGTCCAGTCAGATCCGCCGTTATAGCCGCCGATAATCAGTCCGCTGAGGGGGCAGGGTTCGCGCTTCTGGGCCTCTGCCTGCCGCTTCAGATCCTCCACAGCTGCAATCCCGTCCTGGATGGCCTTGGTGACACCGCCGTCCGCCTGGATGCTGATATTCACCACCGGCCGGCCAGTCTTACGGATCTCCTCCGCCACATCTTCAGGATCTGTCTGCTGGCACCCCAGGGACAGCAGTACCACGCCAAAAGTGTTCGGGTGCGTGCCGGTTGTGATGAATCCTCTGCGGGTCCGCTCAAAGCGATCCGGAAACTCACCGCAAGCCGCATCGACAAACGTGGCAGGGACATTACAGGCAGCAGAGATCCGCTGCGCCGCATTGTTGGAGCACTGAACCAGAGAGATCACCACCACCTGGTTCCGGATCCCAAAGGAACCGTCTGCCCGCTTATAGCCCATGATCGTCTCCGGCAGGCCCAACTCTTCCTTTTTGTATTTATGGTGGATCGTGTAATCCATGGCATCCGGTGCCATGGAGCGATAGTAAGCACGCTGTTCCCGGTTGATTTCCTCAAAGTCATCGTAAACATTGTGCTCATGTACCCAGTCTCCCTTTTTGATGAACTGGGTGGCCACGCCGATATGTACACCATACTTGATGATCTCGGCTCCTTTTTCGATATCAGTGCGGGCGATTTTGTGCCCCTCTTTGATATATTCGTTGGCCGTGATCTCCTCACCAGCCACTAGTGTGCACTCACCCGCCTGGATAGGCTCTACGGCAACTGCGACGTTGTCGCTCTCCTCAATCAGCATGCTTTTTTTGTAAATTTTCATTCCTGTTTACTCCTCCAGTAATTTAGGATTGGTGTTCTCTTACCGTAATACTGCGGCGATGCGATCCATGATCTCCTCGATCAGATTTCGGGGTGCAGCCAGGTTCAATCGTTCAAATCCATTTCCCTCTGGGCCGAACATACTGCCTTCGTCCATCGCCACATGGGCCTGATACAGCATCTTTTGGCGCAGTTTTTCGGCATCCGGCTCCAGTCTCCGGAAGTCAATCCATTGGAGATAGGTCCCCTCCAGAGGGGAGATCTTGACGTCTCCATTCCAAGTATCTTCCGCAAACTCCCGAACGAACTGGTCATTTTTCTGAATATAAGCCAGGCATGAATCCAGCCAGGCTTCCCCGTGGTCCCAGGCAGCCTTTGCAGCAACGGGGGCAAAAAAGTTCGGATGGGCACGACAATACCGTGCGAACATCTGGTCAAATCGTTTCCGGCGTTCCTCATTGGGGATCATAATGCAGGAAAAAGAAAGCCCCGCCAGATTGAATGTTTTGGATGGAGCATGGCAAACGGCACAGTTTTCCGCATAGTCCTGGCCCAGCGAGGCAAACACGATATGCTGGTGGCCCGGGAAGATCAGATCGCTGTGGATCTCATCTGCGATTACAAACACATGATGCCTGCGGCAGATCTCGCCCACTCTGCGGAGCTCCTCCTCCGTATAAACACGGCCCACCGGATTGTGCGGGTTGCTTAAAACAAAGGCCCTGCATCTGGGGGATGCCGCTTTCCTCTCAAAATCTGCAAAGTCGATCTCATAGCGCCCATCCCTGAGCTGTAACGGACTGTTTACAACAACCCGTTTCTGCTGCTGTATCGAATCAGCGAAGGGATAATACACCGGTCTCTGGATCAGGACCTCATCGCCTTCCTCCGTCTCTGACAGCAGCAGGAGATTGATGGCTGTCACGACACCGGGGGTAAAACGGAACCAGTCCGCCGCCGCATTCCAGCCATTTCTCCGTTGCTGCCAGCGCAGATAGGACGCAATAACCTCATCAGTGACTTTGGTATATCCATACATGCCGTTCTTAGCTGCCTCAATGATGGCTTCCTGAACCTCCGGAAGCGTCTTCAGATCCATATCTGCAATCCAGGCGGGCAGAACGTCTTGAGTTCCAAAAGTCTTTTCCAGTTCAGCTGGCTCCCACTTAACCTGCCCCCACGGCAGGCGGCTTTCAAAGTGGTCAAAGTCAAACGTTTTTTCCATCCTTACCTCTTTCTGATCCTAAATCGGGATTTATCACAGGCCATTAATCTCCCTCACAAAATGGCATTTGACAAAATGATCCTTTTCGATCTCTTCCAGCTGGGGCTCATTTTCAAAACATTCCGGCTTCGCATATACACATCTGGGGGCGAAGCGGCAGGACTTTGTCACGTTGATAGGCGAAGTGATCTCACCCTTCAAAATGATCTGATTATCCGGCGCATTGTACTTGGGCAGCGGGATCGCAGAAATCAATGCCTTTGTATAGGGATGATATTGGTGGGCAAAGATCTCTGCGGATCCAGCCTTCTCTACCATCTGTCCCAGATACATCACCGTGATATCATCGGAGATATGCTTGACCACGGACAGGTTGTGGGTGATAAACAGATATGTGAGATTCCGCTCCTTCTGGAGCTCCATCATCAGGTTCAGAATCTGTGCCTGAATGGACACGTCCAAAGCAGAGACCGGCTCATCGCAGACCACCAGCTTGGGATCCAGAATCAGCGCCCGGGCGATACCTACCCGCTGGCGGCGTCCACCATCCAGTTCATGCGGATACAGGCCATAGGTTCTCTCTGCCAGCCCCACCACATCCATGATCTCACGGACTTTTTTCTGCTGCTCCTCTTTGGAATTGCAGAGCTTATAGATCTTCAAAGGCTCTGCGATGATATCTCCGATGGACATTCTGGGGTTCAGAGATGCGTAGGGATCCTGGAAAATGATCTGCATATCCTTGCGAAGCTCTTTCAGCTGCGCCTTGGTCACGTCCGAGATATCCTTTCCCTGAAAGATAATCCGGCCGCCTGTTCTCTGATGCAGGTGCAGGATCACCCGGCCCAGTGTAGACTTTCCGCAGCCGGATTCTCCCACGATCCCCAGCGTCTGTCCCTCCCGCAGACCGAAGGTGACGCCATCCACTGCATGGAGTGTCCCCTTTTTGGTGGCAAAATACTTTGTCAGGTCTTCTACTCTTAAAATCTCAGCCATACTCAAACCTCCGTGTCAGAAAAACGGTTGCAGCGGACCATGTGAGAGTCCGAAAGCTTCACCGGCTTGATTTTTCCGGTCTGGCAGGCTTCTGTCGCATAGGGACATCTGGGGTGGAACTTGCATCCATCCGGAAGGTTTGCGGGGTCCGGTACCATGCCCTGAATCACTTTCAGCGTAGATGCGTCGTTCTCAATATCCGGCAGAGAGTCAAACAGACCGATGGTATACGGATGCCGCTTATCTGTATAAATTTCCTTGAGGGTTCCGGATTCCACGATCTCCCCGGCGTACACCACCGCGACCTTGTCGCAGATCTTCGCCACAACGCCCAGATCATGAGTGATGAGGATCAGGGAGGTCTGATACTCCTGCTTCAATTTTTTCATCAGCTCCAGCACCTGCGCCTGGATCGTCACGTCCAAGGCTGTGGTAGGCTCGTCCGCGATCAGCAGCTCTGGGCTGCAGGCCAGGGCGATAGCGATCATCACCCGCTGCTTCATGCCGCCGGAAAACTGGTGGGGGTAGTCGTCGCAACGGGCGCCGGGGATACCCACCTGCTCCAGCATCTCCATAGCACGCTTCCGGGCCTCGGCCTTCGAGATCTTGTTGTGCAGCAGGATCACTTCTGCAATCTGATCTCCTACCCGTGTCACCGGGTTCAGGGAAGTCATGGGATCCTGGAAGATCATGGAGATCTTTCCGCCGCGGATCCGGCGCATCTGCTTTTCTGAGAGTTTCAGCAGATCCTCTCCCTCAAACAGGATCGATCCCTTTACGATCTCTCCTGGCGGATCCGGCACCAGCCCCATGATTCCAAGGGCCGTGGTGGTCTTTCCGGCACCGGTCTCCCCCACCAGGCCGATACTTTCGCCCCTCTCCAGAGAAAAGGTGATGTCATTCACCGCCTGCACAGTTTCCTCGTCTGTCACATAACGGATTTCAAGGTCGTGCACTTCCAATATATTTTCAGCCATACCGTACTCCTTTCACCGCTCACTTCTTCAATCTGGGGTCCAGGCAGTCCCGCAGGCCATCTCCTACAACGTTGAGTGCATAGACCACCACCATGATGGCAAGGCCGGGAATGACCGTGAGGTAAGGTTCTGTCCGGATGTACCGCCGGCCGGTGGACAGCATTGCGCCCCACTCCGGCAGCGGAGCCTGAATGCCAAATCCCAGGAAACTCAGAGCAGAAGCGGAAATGATGGCGCCCGCCATGGCCAGCGTGGCCTGCACGATCAGAGAAGAAATAGAATTGGGAAGAATGTGGTGGACAATGATACGCCAGTTATTGGCGCCGATGGCTCGGGCCGCCTCGACAAACTCCTGTTCCCGTGTTGACATAACTGCTGCCCGCACCACGCGCGCGAATTTTGGCGTAGAAGACAGGCCCACCGCCAGCATCAGGTTGAACAAGCTGGAACCCAGTGCCGTGACAATGCACATGGCCAGCAGCATCTGGGGAATGGCCATGAACAGATCCATACAGCGCATAATGATATTGTCCAGCTTGGGATAGTAGGCTGCCAGGACACCCAAAATTCCGCCTGTAATGACAGAAATTCCAACCGCCAGGAAGCCGATGGCCAGAGAATAACGGCTGCCATAGATCAGGCGGCTCAACTGGTCCCGGCCAAGGTTGTCTGTGCCGAAAATATGCTCTGCGCAGGGCGCGATCATGGCACGGCTGGCATCCTGATCATCATATCCGTATGGTGCGATCTGATCGGCGAAAATTGCGATGAGAACGAAAAGGATCAAAACGATCAGTCCCACCAGCGCCTGCTTGTTCTTTTTAAAACGTCTCCAGATTTCGGAGAGCATACTGTGATTTTTCATGCCGCCTTCTTCTCTCCTCTCTTCTTGAAACGGAAGAACCCGCTCTTGGAGCTCTCATACATGGTCTTCATGCGGGGGTCAATAAACGTGTAGATGATATCTACAATCAGGTTCAAAATGGCCGAGACAAACGCGATCAGCAGCACACATCCCTGCACGGCAGCATAGTCTCGGGCATTCATGGAATCCACCAGGTACTTTCCCACGCCATTGATGGAGAAAATCACCTCTGTGACAATGGAGCCGGCCAGCAGAACACCTAGCTGCAGCCCGATTACGGTGACAATGGGGATCATAGCATTTTTCAATGCATGGCTCAGGATTACCATCCAATAAGTCTGGCCCTTTGCCTTGGCCGTGCGGATATAGTCCTGCCGCATAACCTCCAGCATGGAGCTGCGGGTTGTCCGCATGATAGTGGCAGAGGAATTCACGCCCAGCGCAACCACCGGCATGATCATCTGCGTCCAGCTATTCCCGTAGCCCGAAGCCGGAAGCCAGCCCAGTCCAACGGAGAAAATCAGAATCAGCATCAGGCCCTGCCAGAACATCGGCATGGAAATTCCAAATAAAGCGCACCCTGTGCACAGAGAGTCCAGAATGGTGTTCTGTTTCAGAGCAGCTACGATTCCGAAGAATATTCCAAGTATAATGCCCAGAACAATGCTCCATGCGGAGATATTGAATGTTACAGAGAAGCGCACGAGAAGTTCGTTCAAAACCGGAGTTCTGGAGCGGTAGGAGATTCCAAGGTCCCCCTGAAACAGGCCCAGCAGTGTCCTTCCCAGCCGCTCCCAGTAGGTCCCGTTGATCCCCATCTCAATGCGGTATGCCTCAACAGCTTCCGGCGTGGCGTTATCTCCCAAGGCCAGATAAGCAGGATCACCAGGAGAAAAATAGAGAATTGTAAAAACAACAATGGTTACACCGATCAATATGGGAATGATCCATAAGATTCGCTTGATAATGTATTTCAGCATGGTTCGTTTTCCTCACTCAACCAGCGCGGCGCCCCGGAGGCCACCGCTTTTTTGTACTGTCATGTAAAAAAATAGGATGGGTGAATAATTGTTGTATTATCCACCCATCCCTTGGATCAAATCAAACCCTTAATCCGGAGAATCATTTTACGCGAAGTAGCAATACTTCAGCAGCGGAGCCTGGAATGCGCCATTGCGGAAGCCCTGCAGATCGCTGGTGTAGCAGTGGATATCCTCCTGCTGATAGATGGGAACGATGACACATTCATCCAGCACCTTCTGCTGGATTTCTGCATTCAGTTCGCTGCGCTTTGCAGAGTCCGCCTCCATAGCAGCAGCATCAATCAGGGCATCCATCTCAGGATCGCTGTATCCGAAGATGTTGTTGGCGTTATCGGTGTAGAAGAATCGGTTCGCATAGTCAATATCGCCGTTGGTGGCAGAGATGCCCCAGGTATAAATATCGAAGTTGTGCTCCACCTTCAAAGCCTGAGAGTTTGTGGCAGCGTCCAAAGCAACGATCTCCACATCAATACCGATCTGCCCCAGTGCATTGGCAAAGAACTCACCATAGGCCTGACGCACAGCCATGTGGCCCACGTGATATCTGCAGGAGAACCCGTCGGGGTAACCGGCCTCTGCCAGCAGTTCTTTGGCCTTCTCAAGATTATATTCATAGACCGGATAATCCACATGATAGGGAGAGTCCACATCCGCGATGGAATCAGGAATATTGCTGGGCAGCAGGCCTTCCGCGGGCTGACCGACACCGTCCATGCAGACCTCCCATGCACCGTCAATATCCAGTGCATAAGCGATAGCCTGGCGGACACGGACATCGTCAAAGGGAGAATTCCGCAGATTGAAGCTCAGATAGCAGTTGTCCGTCGTATACTCACGGAATACCACAACATCAGAATTGGCCTCGGCAGCCTCGATATCCACGCCGGAAAGATTGTAGCACATATCTGCGCCGCCGGTCTCCACCTCGATGTAGCGGTTGCCATCTTCGGAAATCACTCTGAATTCCACATTCTTGATGGCAGGCTGGCCCTCCACATAGTAGTCGTCGAAGCCCACCAGACTCACGCTGCTGCCGATAGACCATTCGCCCCAGGTATAAGGACCGGTACCGATGTCCATATTGGCCCAATCCCCGTTTCCTTCCTCATATCCCTTCTGGCTGAACATCACGCAGGTAGGGAATGAGAGGTTGGCGATTACAGGCATATAGGGTTCGTCCATCACGATGACAAAAGTCCTCTCATCCACCGCATAGCTGTTTTCCAGATCCATATGGTCGGTAACAGAGGTGTTGGAGCTCTCCCGCAGGCAGCGCAGAGAGAAGAGGCAATCCTCGGCCGTCAAAGGCTCGCCGTTATGGCACATGACGCCTTCCCGAAGAGTCATTGTCAGCTCAGTGGCATCATCGTTGAATTCCCAGGATTCGGCCAGAAGCGGCTTGTACTCTCCTTCCGGCACTGTGCGCTCGATCAGGGTCTCGTAGACATTTGCCTTGATCTTCAAAGTATCATTGGTGCTGCTTCCGTTGATAGGGTCCTTGTCTGCCATATCTGCCTGAACGGCAATAGTCAGAGTATCTTTCGCCTCTCCCCCATCATCGCCGTTTCCGGCATCTTCTGTGCCGCCGCCACATGCAGTTGTCAACATGCAGAGACACAGCACGGAGGAAAAAATCCGCAGCAACTTTTTTTTCATAACATCTCTTCTCCTTTTTCATATTTTACAATCACCGGTTTTCACCGGAAACTGCCATTTTTGTTGCCCCCTTTAAAACCGGTCATAGCTGACGATTTCTTCCATATTCTTTTTTGTCTTCCGGGGGCTGTTGTCCGCACCATATCCGAGCGCTACCATAGATACGACCCGCGCAGATGCCGGAACATGCAGCAAATCTTTGACCGCATCTTCTCTAAATGCACAGATGATACACGTATCTAACCCCTGTTCTGCCGCTTCCAGCAGAGCAAATCCTGTGGCCAGAGACATGTCCACTACATAGCCATATTGCCCGCAGGGCATTACAAAATCTGTGCGGTCCGTAGCGCAGAACACCAAAAGTACATCTGCTTCCTCCACCATGGGCTGTGTCTCAGCCTGCTGGCGGATCTGCTGCTTCAAGGCACTGTCCCGTACCACGATCACCCGGATATTCTGATCGTTATGTCGGGAAGGCGTCAGGCGGACAGCCTCCAGAACTGCATTGAGTTTTTCCTGTTCCACCTTGCGGGGCAGATAGCTCCGCACACTTCTTCTAGCCTTCATGGCCCCTATGACATCCATGCCTTTTCCTCCAAAAGCCGCTGGTCAGCGGACCATCTCCTGAATCTCCTCCAGCGTCTTGCCGGCCATCCCCAGCTTTTCTGCGGTGCGTCCCTCTTTCCAGAAGTCCCGACCGCAGACAGCACTGGCGATATTGACAAAGGCGTCCATCATCGGGGTGGGGATGCCCAATGCATGGCCCACGGAAGCCAGAGGTACCAAGCCGGACATGGTATCCTCCACGATGAACCGGTGCTTGGTATTGGTCGGGTTGCGCAGAGCGCGATAGGATTCGATGCTCTGAATCAGATCATACAGGCTGTCCTTCGGCTCCAGCTTGTAGGTCTTGACCAGCATATCCCCCAGCGCCAGCGCATCCACGCCCAGCGCCCTGCATACAGCGACACGCTCCTTGTCGCAAGCGGAGATGATATCGGCAATATGTGGGGTGATTCCCTCCATGTAATAGTCGTAGCTCTGCCCCAGATCCATCTTGTTGATGTTCATGAGGCTGGGGATGGGGTGCAGCATGGCGCCGGCGCCCTCAAAGCCGGTCTCCAGCACATTGGCCGCAGGCTGCAGGCAGGGGAAGATGGGTCCCAGCACTTTCATCAGGCGGTCGATATCACTGGCGGGCAGTGTCGCCACCGGCACGTGGACCTTCAGGCCCGTGTGAAGGATATTGCCGACCTCATAACTGCGGCAGCCATACATCAGGTCCCCCGCCTCCGCAATGATAAGATCCTTGCCGCAGCCATCCTCGCCGCGCAGGATATTGGCGATCTCCAGAGCACCTCCGCAGTGGCCGGGATTCAGCATGACGATCTGCCCATCCTTCAGATAGGGCTTGCAGGCATAGGCGATGCTTCTATGGGCATCCGTAGTAGAGACGACCATGATCACGTCCACGTCATCCATGACTTCATCGATCCGGTCCGTAATAACCGCCGGTGCGGCCTCGCAGGCAATGACGCCGGTGACCTTGATTGTTTTGAGTTCCTGCAGACGATGGATTTTTTCCTTGTCGATGTCATACAGCTTGGCGATATAGCCCTTGCTGGTGAGAATGGCGGCCATGCTCTGTCCGCCTGCGCCCGCTCCGATAATCGCAAATTTCAACATCTTGATTCCCTCCACATTTCATTTTCCTATGGAATTTGAACAAACGTATTTTGCTTTGAAAAAATACCCAAGGGCGTTTCTCCTTAGGTGTTGTTTCCATTTCCAAAATTACCGCGGCTTCTATGCCTGATTGAAGGTGATCTCGTCAGCTCTTTTCCTGTCCGTACTGCTCCTCTCTGCAAACATTGTGTTTTTTGTCTGATCCTGTCCTGTTTTGCTTGTCTTAATTTTATCACATTGACAGGAAATCCGTTTATATGGTATTGTTAGTACTAAATATATGAATTTCATATCTTTACGGGCACACTTCAGGGAGACTGTCTCTCCCGGGCGCACGCCGGATCTCCTGTCCGACTTCCGCGTTTTTCCGGACTGTGACAGGACATTGGAGAGCAATCCCAAAGGCCCCTCAGCAAACTGGGCGGAAAATGCCGAGGCTGTCTAGGGGGGCATTATTATGTACGGAGGGAGGATCCAACATGACGTTCCAACAGCTCAGCTTCGTGGTAGAGGTCGCCAACTGCGAATCCATCAACAAAGCCGCCGAGCGGCTCTATACGTCCCAGAGCAATGTCAGCAACAGCATCAAGGCCTTGGAGGAAGAATTGGGAATCCAGATCTTCCTTCGAACCAAAAAGGGCGTTTCCGTCACGGAAGAGGGGCGGGAGTTCTTGAGCTATGCAAACGAGATCATAGACAAAAAAATTTTTGTAGAAGATCTGTATGCAAAGAGCCACTTCCGCAAGCAGTATTTCAGTGTCTCTTCCATGCGATCCTTCTTTCTCAGCACGCCCATCACAAGGCTTTGGCCGCAGATTTCAGACGGCCACGGCGGCTCTATCTATATCAGGCTGAAAAAACAGTCTTTTTACGATGTTCTGGATGATGTGCAGCACTGCCGCTCCGACCTGGGGATCGTCTTCCTGATGAAATCCCACAGTAATCGGATCACGCGGCTTTGCAGCGTAAAGGACTTGGATTACCATCTGTTGGGGGAGAGCCATATCAGCATCGTCACGAGAGCGGACCACCCCATTCTGCAGGCTCAGGAGACCGTTCCGGTGGAAGACCGTATGACGGACTATCCCTATGTGATTGCAGAAAACCACGAGAATTTCGGCAGATTTTACGATGATGATTCCGAGTCCATCTCTCAACTGTTTCAGTCTCCCCCAAAATGCATCATCTCTATTAACGACAGTGCTGCCAGCCAGGATATTGTGGCCCAATCCGATGCTTTTTTCATCAGTTCTACCCGCTGGCAGCATCCGCAGCACTACCATTTTTCCTCGGTCCCGCTTAAGGGAGAAGATAGTATCCTGGCCCATTATTATGTCACCAAGAAGGGGCAGACGCCTCACCCTTTGACCGCTCCCTATGTGGAAGAACTGAAAAAAATGTTCCATGGTCTTTAACGAGGATATTCCAACATACTGAGCAAACAGCGACATGGAGCAGCCTCCTTCCATCCTCAAATCTCCCCTTCCGAAACACTTCTCTGCCCAGTCTCATCTCGGCCTCGCATCCTGTGCCTTTTATTACATAAAACCTGCTTGCTCCAGGCGGAGATTCAGAAACTGCTGATCCAGAGTATAACTTGGACCATCCTTGCTCATCCATACCCGGGATTTTTCTCAGATTTTCTTCTATAAAAGAATGATGAATGAGATTTTTTCTGGCGTGGAGGGTATTCCGGACAGCTACTTTTCCCTGTGGATGACCGTTGGCCGCATCTAAGCGGGAACTCTGCTGGGCTATGGTATCTATGCGGCGATAGCCCCCCAGAATAAGGATGTCCTTCCGAGTCTCGTAAATACGGACAGCATCGTCCCCCCTGCCCTGTTCCGTAAAGAGTGGTCTATCCTTCAGCCCGTCTGGAGTTCCTGGCAGGCGCAGGATATGGATTTTACGGGGGCAATACACAGCAAGTAATTGGCTGGACATAGGAATATTTACACAGGTATTGAATAAGATCGGACGCCGCACCAATGGACTTTTGGTGCGGCGTCCCAATATATTCTTCAAAATGACAGCCCCGAGATAGATTTCTAATGTTTCTGAGCCAATTGTTTATGAATGTGTTTTGTCTGAGGACACCGGAAATTTTATATTTCCGCTTCTAACGCTTCTGCAACCGTTTCCAGCAGATCACGGGCGGAAGCCTCTGCGGGCAATTTTCTCCCGCAGGCCACAGCGGATGCAGTCGGATGCCTTTCTGTAAGTCTGGGGCAGAGCCGCATAATACGCCTCCTGGTTGGCAGTGTAGCCCGTGTTGTTCCCCAATCGCTCCGGATTTCTCATGCCGCTTAAAACAGTCAAAGCCCCGTCCAGCCCCGCAATGAGCCGGATGGACCAGGAGGAGGCCGGTCCGGCGGTCGCATCAGCTTGGTACAGCAGCACAGCGGCCTCCTCCGGTAAGTTCATCAGAGCACCTCCCTTCACCGGCTCCACGACCGCAATCTCTTTCCCGTATCTCCGGGCCACCTCATCGCACTTCCGGCACTGGAGATTGGGATCCCTCCCAGTCCGGACAGTTGCGCTGAAGCTGCACCAGCTCAACTATCTGGATGATCTTGGGGGATCTTCTCCAGGGCCTCCGCAGCTCTTCGGAAAGAACAACTGATATGCTGCGCCAACTCCTTGTCTCGCATTTCACGGGGAAACCGGAAGCTGCCAACTGGATCTGGTCCGGGAGCCGGATCGAACCATGACTGTGTGGTAAAAGGGATCGTCATGTAACCCTTGTCATGCTTGCCCTCAGAGCACTTTTTCTCTATGAATTGATGCGCAGCCTCGTTTACAGGGGCATTGGGGAGATATCCACCCATCAGCAGGAAAAGTTCTGTAACGAAGCGGAATTGCGGATGTAAATATCTATTTGACCAGACTGGTAAGGCGATGCATCAATACCGGCAAAAGCCACCGACGCCGTCTTGGAGTGGAAACGGCGGACATCGCCAATCTCCGCCATAAGTTGTGAGCCGAGCGATGGACCAACACCAAATATCCTCATCACCACGGGATATTCCGGGCGTGAAGATGCCCAAGATCGCATTTGCAGTTTTGCAGTTTCAGGGCGGCCAATGCTGCACAGGCCGTCCGGAGTTGAGAGACAGCCCGTTCTGCCAGAAGTCTGGCAGTATCAGTTTTCGGCATAACACCAAAGTGACTACGGGCAGAAGCATAAATATCCAATGCCCTATCTTCGCTGAAGTTGTAGCTATATTTCTTACACCACCTTTGGTATTTGGAAATAAATGCTTTTTCACATAAAACGCAAACGCACTCACAGTTCCAAAATGTCGCTGCGAAGTCCACCATTTCTCGCTGCCATCGGTACGCGGAGGGCTTGAAAACAGGCGGTTTGCGCCCGGAAAAGCTGTGTCTAACAGAGAGATCAGGTTGTTCTTCAACTTTTGAATACGGCTGGTATTGCCTGGTAGCAGTTTCTGCGCATCAATCGGGTATCTATACCTCGCCAAGGTAAGCCAGTGGCCAAGACCGTCGTTTGCCGGTTTAATGGCATCCTTCTTGTCGGTCTTGGCACGGCGCAAATTGGCACCAGCGCTGCACTGACTGCCGAAGCATAGAATCCGGAGGCATTCAGCAGTCAGGCTTCCGGTAAATGATAATTACCCGTAGACTCCATTACAACACGGGGCTTGCCTGGCAGCCCGCGAAGCAGTGATCGTTCGCTGTCTGTATGTTGCCCCATTGTGGCTGAATCTTGGGAACGAATGAAGCACGTCTGACGGGTGTGCTTCACCCGTTGTAGTAGCGTCCAAATAGGAGAAAACTGGTAGGAGCCATTCCGATGGAATCGCTCCTGTAGAAAAGGCTAAAAACTTCAAGATATAACCGTTTTCTAAGAGATAAAATCAGAAACAACATCCACGAGATGCGGGGGAGAAAGCTGGCGGGCAGAACAGGATTCAGCTAGTTGATGGGCGGTTCCGTAATCGTTGGAAAAAGGGGCAGTAACTGCTACTGTAATCCAACTTCGGCCTATTTTTTCTTTAGCAAGAATGCCGTAAGATCTGGAAGATAAAGAATGTATCTTAAATACCTCATACTTGTACATGACCAGTCACCTCAGTATCCCCGGATTCTTTTGCTGCATGGGTATGAACAAGAGACTCCTGACGTTTAGATGCAGTTATTGGAGTGCCAGAGGCTTCCATCAGATCTTTCAGAAAGCTATTCATATCAATTTCGAGAAAGACTGCAAGTTTGATTGCGAGAAAAAAGCCAGGCATCTTCTTACCAGATTCAATTTTCTGAATCCATCCATGGGAGGTCCCAACCGCCTCTGCAAGTTGAGCCTGTGTCAGTTGAAATTGCGTACGTTTGAGAAGGACGTGCTTTGAAAAGATTCGTCGTAAAGTTATTTTTGTCATGGGAAAATCCCTCCTTATATAGAGGATTTTAACCATGAACTATAAAAATTTGGACGGACCTATAGTTCTTGTTGGATAGAGCAACAGAAAAACATCGGATTTTGTCGCAAAACACATAAAAGCAAGCCCGCTTCTAGCGAGCTTGCTTGCAGAGATAGATCACGTGTTAAACTGCTCTGCGAAATAGCAGTTTCGTCACCCAATGTCATCCAATTTTCACGTATTCTTGCCTGAGCTTCCATGCAAGATGTCTCTATCTACTCCCCCTGTTTCATGGATGCTGCCGGA
>OGMW01000224.1_pt1 | contig 63975 bp, 66 predicted proteins | sample 1573281 | NCBI WGS metagenome assembly OGMW01 (sample SAMEA2581907, study PRJEB24529) | metagenome | biome: Human gut stool | place: China | collected 2011 | reverse complement strand
AACAAAAATTACTCCGGCTTTGCGCAAGATGCCACTCACAAGCCTACGATACACCGATGCCGGAACATATTTCCCAATCTTAGGTAATAATTTTGTTAAAAGAATCACTCCGATTATAACCATCATTGCAACTCCTGCCCAGACTGCATGAGGTGCATTATTTCTAGTAATAAAATATGTAATTAAAGCCGCTGCCAGAGACACTCCACCGGAGATTTTATCGCTTTTTATCATATCTATCGCTGCTTTAGTCAAAATAATTCCGACTCCAGCCATCATACCATATGCAACATCCTCACCTATAAAATCTACAATCTTTGTCAGCAAACCAAAGGCTCCTATAAGTGCCATGACTGCTCCGCCTATAAAAATCATAGTGCATCTTTCTGACCGGTTCTTTCCGGCAGTACCTGCATATGTGATTGTTTCTGCCTGAAACGATATTGGAGCAACACTCTGAGTCACCGTATTTCCTATTGCACCGACAAAGAATGCTAATGCCGTAGGAACTGATGCAAAACCATAAGCTAATGCTAACAGACCTTGTGGCAGTCCATTCAAAACGACACCTATGATTGCTAATAAATCTGTTATGATATCATTCATTACTATCTATGAATTTCACTTTTGGTTTTTTAATCTTTTACAATATACTATTGAGCAGTGACCTTTAATTTTGCTTTTTCAATCGCTTTATTCTCATACATATGCTTATCTGCCTTATCAAATAAGGTTTTCATAGTACATTCTGAATAATCTTCTGAGAAAGCATATCCATATGTATAACTGACTTCTACCTTATGAACATTCTCATTGAAACGCTTTACTTCACTATGCACATCTTCCATAATAGCCAAAATCTCTTTCTTTGTTGTTTGCGTGATAACAGCTATAAATTCATCTCCACCATATCTTCCCACAAAATACTTCGATGGTATGGAATTTCTTAACAGTTTTGCAAAATTAGTTATAAGCTGATCTCCTACCGCATGTCCATAAGTATCATTTGCCAGCTTCAGATTATTCAAGTCAAACATTACAAATCCCATAGGTTCCGTTATATACTCACAGCTACGAAGCATTTCCTCACATTTGCTCTTATTAGGAAGTCCCGTCTGCAGGTCAACATAAGCTTTTTTCTCCAGAACTTTATTTTTGTTTTTAATTCTAATATCCGCTATTGTTTGCTGGATAATTATCAGGACAAGCATAATAATATCTAAAATTGATAGTATCTCAACCACTCTGATAGTTCCAGCAACTCTTTCAGAATATATTTCAGCTGATGTGACTGTTTCATCTGCCACATTAAAATATGTTTCACTTATAGCAATAACATCTGTTGCTTCATATCCATTTTCCCTTACTGATAAAATTTCTTCTTTTAACTTATTCCAATACGATATCTGTTCATCCAGCTTGTTCTGATATGTTCTATCTGGGAGGCTCACAAGACTGTATCCTCCATTCCCATATTTAAGTCCATTCAGAATATCATCAAGATACGCAATCATTTCATCATCTGACGTTCCGGTAATTTCCAGCTTTACTTCCCGCTGTGTTGCTCCTCTGACTAATCCCGCATAATTGATAACTCTTGCAGTTCCCTGTATTTTTCGTATTTCCAACATCATAATAATAACCAAAACTGCCAGAAACAGTACAAGTACTGTCTTTAATATATTAGCTATCTTTTCTTTCATATCTCTATCACCTTCAAATAATTCCCATTATTATTTTCTATTTTTCAGATTTTCTTTCAAATATGTACTCATGATCTGATGATATGTCATCTCTGAACACATAGCCAAGTCTGTTAAAGTTACTGATGCTCTCTGGTTTTTCTATATGGTTTTCTGCCATATATCTTACCATTTCGCCTCGTGCCATCTTTGCATATGTGCCTTTTGTGATAAGCTTGTCTTCTGACTTCTCACAGAATGTAATCGTTATATACCTGTCTTTATGCGACAGATATTTTTCAATACATTTAGAGTATTCCTTTGAAGCCAGATTAACAATGATTCTGCTGTCATCTATCAATTCCCTATATAGATTATCTCCCCAGAAATCATACAGATTCTTTGAGCCCCCTATGGCAGCCTTTGCCTGCATCTCAAGGCGGTATGGAGTAATGCCATCCAGAGGCTTTAATACTCCATAGAATGCTGACAATATTCTCAAATGTTCCTGAACATAGTTAAAATGTTCCTCTTCAAAAACTATCGGTGCCATATACTGATATGCAATTCCTTCGTATGCTAAAATTGCTGGTGTAAGATTATTTTCCATTTTTATGGAATTAATTCTTTCTATATTCTGTTCAGCAATCTTGTCATTGCACTTCCACATTTCCTTGAGTTCTTTTTCAGACCTGCCCTGTAGCCATCTAAGAATCTCATCTGTTTTTTCTTTGAATACCGGTTCACTTAAGCTTTCTATACTGTCCGTATCCACTTTAATCTTTTTTGCGGGTGATAATATAATCTTCATCAGCTTAATTCCTGTAACATTTTTTCTGGATCGTCAGCAGCTTTTACCTTATCATTGGCTTTTATGATAACACCTTCTTCATCAATAAGGTATGTTGTTCTGACCACACCCATTGATATCTTTCTGAAAATCCACACGCCTGCTTTGTGCAGCCCGGTGTATTATCTTTTGGGTAAAAATATAGTATCACTTTTTTCCCAAGATACTCACTCAATTTATGTAATTCTCCATTTTGGTCTGGTAATTCAAAATCTGGTGCTTTTGTCCCTATCTCTAACATTATATTATCCTCCAATCTTACAGGTCATTCATTTTATTATTCTGACATTCTGGGCAAATTCCTTTAAAAAATATGTCATGGCTTATATATTTCATACCATGTGCATCTTTTATTTTCTTTTCAATTTCTGATATAACATCCATGTCAACATCAAATATTTCTCCGCATTTTACACATTCAACATGATAATGATTCTCAAGTGTAAAATCAAAGCGATCAGAGCCATCCGGAACTTCTACTTTTCTGACTTTTCCTTCCTCTACAAGTATGCCAAGATTTCTATATACGGTTCCTCTTCCAATTGATGGATATTTATCCCTTATAAATGTGTATATCTGATCAGCTGTTACATGACGATGCATCTCATTTACTGCACTTAGTACCATATCTCTTTGAATCGTATTTCTAATTGTTCTCAGTCCTCCTTAATAAGATTTAATCTTAATTTAGATTTTATGTTGTGGTTCTTACTTTGTCAACAGTAACCGAACTCTAATTGCTAGATTCTAATGTCAAACTTTCAGAGTTCCCTTACATTGGCAAGCTTTTCCGTTACAGTCTTAATCAGCTTCGGGTACCTGATCATAAAGTTATCCTGCAAGCCATACCTCTGATTATCATACGATGCCTTTAACAGCTTCAATCTCTGCACATCATTGTCAATCTCCATCTTTTCCTTGATTAACAGATTGCCTGTGGCAACCGCCTTAATTTCAGCATAGGAAAGTGTTGCTTCGTCGATATCCTCACAGCTTCGGCTTACCGCCTTGCTTGTCATTACCTGACTGATAAAACGCTGCTTATTTTCCACAAGCGACCAGTTGTATGCATCAAATGTTCCTTTGGTGACATATCTGTAGATTGCCACCTCTTCATTTTCGTTGCCCTGTCTGATACCTCGTCCTTCCCTCTGTTCAATGGATCTCGGCTTCCAAGGACAGTCTACATGATGCATTGGATAGGTTACAATTAACTGGACAGATTTTTAAGGTCATATAATCTATAATAAATACACAAAGGAGCACTCATTATGACCGAACCAAAACAACGAAGAAAACCTCGTAAATATACCGATGAATTCAACCAGCAACTGGTGGAACTATATCGTTCCGGCAAACGCAGATGCGATATCTGCCGTGAATATGACATTGCTACTTCCCTGTTTGACAAATGGGTAAAGCAGGCATCCAATTCCGGCTCTTTCCATGAAAAAGATAACCGGACTCCAGAGCAGGAAGAACTGATCCGGCTTCGGAAAGAAAACCAGCAGTTAAGAATGGAAAATGATATTTTAAAACAAGCAGCGCTGATCTTAGGACGAAAGTAAATGTGATCAAAGCAAATGCTCACAAATACTCTGTATCAGCAATGTGCCGCGTCCTACAGGTAAACAGAAGCACTTATTATTATGAAGCAGCAACAAAAAAAGATGAATCAGAACTTACTGCAGACATTCAGGAAATTTTTAGAAAAAGCCGGAACCATTATGGTACACGAAAGATCAAGAAAGAACTGGCTGATTGCGGGAAACAGGTATCAAGACGCAGGATTGGACGGATCATGAAGCAGGAAGGTCTGATATCAAGCTATACTACAGCTCAGTTTAAGCCGTAAAAAGACAGATGTAATGAATCAAAAGTGGCAAATGTGTTGAACCGACAATTTCAAAACCAGCCATACCGTAATGTGGTGGTAAGTGATTTAACTTATGTAAGGGTAGGAAACCACTGGAATTATATCTGTATACTGATAGACCTTTTTAACAGGGAAATCGTTGGATACAGTGCAGGAGAACATAAAACAGCAGAGCTTGTAAAACAGGCATTTAGGAAGGTAGAAGGCAATCTGTCGGAAATCCATATCTTCCACACAGACCGGGGAAATGAATTTAAAAATGAGACGATTGAGGAACTGTTAGAAACGTTTCATATAGAACGTTCCCTGAGCCATAAGGGATGTCCTTATGATAATGCAGTGGCAGAAGCTACGTTCAAGGTCATTAAAACAGAATTTGTGTGGAATGAAACATTCCATACACTAGAAGAACTGAAGATAAAACTATGGGATTATGTAAACTGGTATAATCATCACCGTATACATTCCTCCCTAGGGTATCAAACGCCTGTACAATATCGGGAAAATAACCTAAAAAAATTTGTCTGAAAAAGTGTTGACAATCCAACAGAACTCTCAGCCGAAGCAGAGAAAGAAATCCCAAGACAGGGACAGATAATAATGACATAGGAAATCAACACCGCAGGGCGACCTGCCTTGCGGTCTTACATATATATGAGCATAAGAAAACACCCTGCAAGATTTTTGCGTCTTGCAGGGTGTAGCTATAAATATCTAAACTTACTTCTTATTTTTCTTAGAAATTACTAAGCAGAATGATATAGCAGGTAACTAAGAGGGACTCGCTACTATTTTGCGAAAAACTTCTTTACTTTTCGTTATCTACAAATTCAAACAATTCTTCGACAGTTACATTGAATATTTTCGCTATATCCATAGCTAACTTTAAGGAAGGATTATATCTGCCATTTTCAAGGTGAACAATGGTTTCTCGCCTTGCGCCTACCATCTCAGCGAGTTCACTTTGCCTATATCCTGCCCGCTCTCGATATTCTTTGATTTTGGTAATGAGAGCCATATTATACCCCCTTACTATCCATAACTACAAACATCACTGTACGAATAATAGATAAAACCAAAATCGACAACACAATCGTCCATCCAATAAATCCAGTACTGACGACATTTGTATGACCAAAAATGGCAGCACCAAAAGCAACTACAACCATTACACCAACAAAAAGTTTTAAGCAACTTGAATCGCATCGTTTCAAGTTTTGTTCTGCCATCTCGTCGATGCCTTCTTTTTTATACTTTGAAATTCGGATCATTTGTACACTAAAGAAAGAGAAGAGAAAGACACCAAGTACATATTGCATCATTTCATACCAGTCTTTCCAATCGGTTCTTGCCCACATCCAATAATAGGATGTGAGGATGATAGCATAGACAATTTTAGTTCCGACAATTTCTTTTAAGGATACTTTCTTATTCATATTGTTGTTCTCCCGTGTTATGTATTTCGCACTTGCGATGTTATAAATATATCACTTTATCTTATGGATGTCAATAGAAAAGTGAAATATTTATAACTTTAAAAGAACAAGCGGCAGAGAGTTTTCCCTGCCGTTTTGGTTTATGTATAAATAATTTCTGTGTTAAGAATTTCTCTTGTCCTTGCTTGTATCTCGTTCATTTTTCCAACCCACAACATCGGGTTTTCTGCTTTGAATTGTTCAGTCAAGCCCTCCTTATCAGCCATCTGCTCGACCAATCTAAACATCATTTCTGTTGCCTGTCTATCAATATCTGCAAGATAGGAGTTTAGTATACCCTTAATCAGCATTGTAGTATAAAGGAACCGCTTATGCTCCTTCAAATACTGCTTGTGGCGTTGTCCCCATAAGCCGATAGGCTGTGGTTCTTCTTCGGAAAGTATCAGACAAGGGATATAATAATCACTCTGCAATTCATACCACAAACCATTACTTTCATCAAAAATGTATTTGTCCATATAATAAATCTTCCAATATAATATATTCGCACATACGTCACAGTTCTCCGATTGCCACATTCTGTTATATCTTGTTATCAGATTTTCTTGCCCTTGTGTTTGCCCTTATCAGCTTCCAAGGGAAGAATAAACATAAGTGAAATCGTATAATAAGTTAAGGTGAGCATTTTGCGATAAATCCTTTATTTTCAAGGCTTTTGGAGGATTTTATTAAAAACCTGCGAGGGTTAATAACCACTTATAAAATTGTGGTTTTCAAATTGAAATTTATTGAAGGGTCTAATAATAATTTTTCACTTAATCCATATGCCTATTTTGGTTGTAATTTTCTTATACTTTCTGAAGAAGGAAGAATATTGGAATTAGTTGCCGATTATGGTAAATACTTTCTTCATTTCAAGTAATGAAGATACAAAGCATTGACAGTTTGCACAAGTGGATAGATTATTTTAAATAAGGAGAAATATGTTAATTAACATTTTAGTTAGCATAAAATGCGGAATGGTTTTTATAAATGAAATAAAAATATCGGATATTATATCTATTATTTCCCTCATACTGGTGATGGTAGGAGGTATATTTGGATATTATCAATGGAGAAAAAATATTTTGCTAAGAAGTGCAGAATATATCAATGAATTAACAGAAAAAATTAGGACAGATAAATATATAAAAGATGTGATATATATGTTTGATTATAATTATAAATGGTATACAGAGCAGTTTCATGGAAGTGGTAAGCTTGAGTTAAAAGTGGACAAGACATTATCGTATTTTTCTTATATATGCTATTTGAGAGAACAAAAAATTATATCAGACAAAGAATTCAATTTTTTTAAATATGAAATTAATCGTATTTTAAGGAATAGTCAAGTGCAAGATTATTTTTATAATTTATATCATTTTAGTAATAAAAACAATACACCTATAACTTTTTTATATTTGTTTAAGTATGGGAAAAAATAAAAATATTTGATGAAATATTTTATGATAAAAATTCTTATTTATATTTGTCCCAATATCATCGCTACATAAATTTCTAATGAAATGCTTTGTCTATATTTTAATGGGTTTAACATTTGAATATATGGATTGGAGGCGGTTAAGTGGATATTTTATTTAAGAATGATAACTTTGTATTTTCATACAGAGTTGGTGGCTTATTGATACGCGATGGGAAAATTCTATTACAGCGTCCGAAGAATGATGATTATTCCATTATAGGTGGACATGTAGCAGCAATGGAAACAAGTATGGAAACTTTGAAACGGGAATTTGAAGAAGAACTTCACACTAAAATAGAGGTAGATAATCTGCTAGCGATTGGTGAAATATATTTTCCATGGGGTAAGAGACCATGTCATCAGATATGCTTATATTATAATGTGCATCTCGTTAATGATGATATTCCTTTAGATGGAGTATTTCATGGGTATGATAGTTTGGATGATAAAAGGATTGATTTAGATTTCTGCTGGGTTACGCTTGATGATTTAAAGAATAGCGTAAAGGTATATCCGCAGGAGCTGGTACCTTATATTCTTGAACAGAAGAAAGAAATTGTACATTTTGTTTCAAAGCAGATTTAGAAGATGAGATTATAGGTGTTGATGGAGAAGAAATATGGGCTTGAAGGAAGACTAAATGAATATCTGCATGAGGTTGATGAGAAATGCTATGAGATGCTGGATCGGCTTGTGGAGCAGCTGAAGGAGAAACAAGGTGTGACAGAGCAAATGAAAGCGGAGAATCAGATGCTTTGGGTAGGGAAGATGAATAATATTATTGCTTGTGCGGAGGAGGTTGTGGTGAGGGAGTTGGTGCATGTGTGATTTGGGGCAGCCGAAAGGCTGCCTTTTTGCTATATGATATATCGTTAAATTTATAAAAAAAGATATTTTTTATGAAAAAAAGTTGCATAAAAAATATTAAATGATATAATAATGATAAGTAAATAGGAAAAGTGACTTGGAGGAATGAGCCATGATTATAGAGGTAAGAGCAAAAAACTGTTACGCATTTGAGGATGATATTACATTTTCAATGAAAGCAGATATGCGAAATAAAAAATTTGGAGCAAATGTTCACAAAGAGAATAATTTTAATGTCCTTAAAACGGTAGGAATATATGGACCAAACAATGCCGGTAAAACATGTCTAATCAAGTGCATTAGGGCAATAAGAAATGTACTTTTAAATAAGAAGAATGGACTGATGCCAAATATATTTACTGATAGTGATGTATGCGAGTTAGGTGTTACATTTATGGCATCTGGAAGAAAGTTTTCTTATGATTTTAAGTACGACGCAGAAAAAGAAGAATATATATATGAGTCATTTTCGGAGATATTTAAAGATCAGTACAACAACGAAAAGGAAGTTTGTTGGTTAAAAAAAGATACTGTTAGTGAAGCATACGAGTGTATTGATGAATCTGTTCAGACTATGATTTCTGTTGTATCGAAGAATAATTTGCTATGCTATGTGGTAGATACAAGTAAATTCGAACATATCAACGAGATGAAGCAGATTCTTGTCGGATTTGCAGAAAAAATTGATATCATCAATATGAATAACATACCTATGCAGCACACGATTGAACTCATGAAGAATAAGAATCAGTTGCAGCAAAAGGTTGTTGAATTCATAAAAAATGCTGATTTATATATGGATAATTTTGAATGTGTGGATATGGATAAGATACAGCTGAAAACTGGTGAAGGTGATGAAAAGCCAGATGAGAAAGTGCTTGATATTCCGGAGAACATTATGGATCAAATCAGATTGGTATCCACTTATAAAGGAGTCCATGTACCAAGTATGATGTTTGATTCTACAGGAACAAAGAAGATTGCTGCTATTGCCAGCTATGTAATCGAAGCACTTGAACAGGGCAGAATTTTAGTCGTGGATGAGTTGGACAGCAGTATTCATTTTAAGCTCACCAGAGCGGTTGTTGCGATGTTTAATAATGAATTGAATACAAGTGCACAGATGATATTTACAGTACATGATATTAATCTTATGGACTGTAAGAGACTGTTCCGGAAGGAGCAGATTTGGTTTGTGCACAAAGATGAGGAAGGCGTATATGTATATTCACTTGCTGATTTTACTGCACAACAGGGAGTGAGAGATACGACGGATGTTATGGAAAAATATAGGAAAGGTGCACTTGGTGCTTTACCTGATCCAGAATTGATTAAATCTTTGCTTAGTATTAAAGGTGATGCAAAGGGGGATGATGCAGATGCCAAATAAGCTTCCTAAGTTTTTGGATAATCACAAAATCTGTATTATCTGTGAAGGCAATGAGGAATATAAATATTTAAATCGATTAAAAAATTTAAAAGTATGGAAAGAGCAATATGATATTTCATTGGTCAATGCCGGTGGGAATGGTAATATTCCAGCGAGGTATCAGGACCGATATCAAAATGGAGCAGACGAACTGGTGCTTGTGTTCTGCGATACGGAAAAGAAACCTCATGAGCAGTATGAGGATATAAAACGAAAAATAAACGAATTTCATGGTGTAGATAATGCAGCAAATGAAGTGATTATATTTGGAAATCCCTGCACTATGCAGATTATATCTAAGCATTGGACCGATGAAAATTTGAAATCTCCTGCTAAACCGGTAAACGCTCCTTTGATTAAAAAATATACCGGAGTAGAAAATTACAAAGGAAGAGCAGACCAGATTGAAGAGGTTATGGAATACGTTACTGTGGAGAATTATAAAGATATGAGTCGACGAGTGAAAGATTTGGATTCGGATGATTCTGTAACTGGTAGCAGTAATTTTGGAAAGTTCATAAAGCTGTTTGAGAGTGATGACAGTGGGTGGATTGATAAGATTAATAGGAATTTAGAGCTTCCTGTATACTTTAAAGAGTAAGAAAGATTTATAATCCGGAAATAAAACCTAAAATAGGAATGAACAAAGAAGAGTATCGTGAAAATAAGGATACTACAGGTATCAATCATTTCTATGAGAAGCTGCTTATGTTGAAAGATATGATGAATACGACTGAGGGAAGGAAACTGGCAGAACACAGACAGGCTGTAATGCAGGAATTTCTTGATGAGTTTATGATTGAATGGGAAGGGAAAAATGATGAAAGTAAAATTTTATGATACAGTTAATGATGAACTATTAAAATTTGCAGTTATTATCTCACAAAGTAATGGCAAGTGGGTTTTCTGCAAACATAAAGAAAGAGATACATATGAAGTGCCGGGAGGGCATAGAGAAGCTGGAGAGGATATTTTTGAAACAGCTAAAAGAGAATTGCAGGAAGAAACAGGCGCAATCAGATTTGAGATAAAGCCAATTTGTGTTTACTCAGTAACAGGTAAGAACAGAGTAAATGATACTGGCGAGGAGACATTTGGACTACTTTGTTTTGCAGAGATAACAGAGTTTGCAAAAGAATTACATAGCGAAATGGAGAAAGTTGTGCTTATGGATGAGTTGCCTGAGAACTGGACATATCCGTTGATACAGCCGAAACTTATTGAGGAATGGAATAGAAGAGAAAAAATTGCAGAAAGGATGGTAGCAACATGGAAATTAAAAGTTTATTGATAAAGGACACAACAAAAGAAGAAAGAATTCGTATTGTTCAGGAGGGGCTTAATCAATGCGGAGGTGCTTGTGATTTTTGCAATGGATGTGATAATTTAGGCGGAGGTTCTGTCGATGCATTTTATGAACCATATATCAATGGAGAAAAAGAACTGCGTCAGTTAAATGAAGAATACAGAAGTAATTCTGGTATGGTGAAGTAGGTGATATTTTTTTTGCACAGTCTTTTAAAAAATTATGTATGATATGTGCTTATTAAGGCTGCTTATTAGGGCGGAGGATAAGCTGAAGGAAGGTGGGCAAAATGGGATTGTTTAAAAAGAAATTTGTTGCAAAATCCTATGATAATGAAAATATGAGACCGGTAATCAAGGCAAGTATATGCAATGGCGAGCAAGTTGCAGGGTTTAAGAATATGAATACTGGTAAGATTGAAGAGGTTATGCTGATAAAGACTCCGGAGGATCTTGCAAGTTTTAAGAATATGTATGGAATAAATGAAGAAATAACAAAGGAGTATTGATGAAAAATTCAGTTATTGGAAAAACAGTGACAGTAACTGTTGACAGACCGTTGGGAAGTTATCATCCGGAACATAGAGATATGTATTATCCTATAAATTATGGTTATGTAGAAGGGATTATCGCACCCGATGGGGAGGAGCAGGATGTTTATATATTGGGAGTTGATAAGGCTGTAGATAAGTTTACGGGAAAAGTAATTGCAGTTGTTTATCGAATAGATGATGTGGAAGAAAAATGGGTGGTTGCACCTGAAAATATGACTTTTACGAAAGAGGAGATTAGTAAACAGATTTATTTTCAGGAACAGTATTTTAACACACGGCTGATTGTTTCTGAGTAAAAACAGCCACAGCAAAAATAATTCTATGTAAAAAATCTTGACTTTCCGGGTCGGTTGTTGTAGACTGATTTTAAATTATTGGTCGGTTATTACAGACCAACGCCGATAATTAGTATTTTAATTGCGCGTGATGGCAGGCGAAAAGCTTATTAGAGCTAAAACAAGAATTATTAATTATACGTTGCACTAAATTGAAAGGAAATCAATAATATGGAATATTTGAAATTATGCGACAGTGATTATCGTTTTATGACAATTGTATGGGATAATGCACCTGTATCTTCGGGCAGATTAGTGCAGCTTTGCAATGAGCAGCTTGGGTGGAAGAAGTCAACGACATATACAGCTATTAAGAAATTGGCACAGAAAGGGTATCTTGTCAATGAAAATGCAGTAGTGTCTGTTGTTATTCCGAGGGAGCGGGTACAGCATGATGAATCAAATTATTTTGTTGAAAGGACTTTTGGAGGCTCATTGCCGGGATTTTTGACAGCGTTTCTCGGAGAAAAGAAAATTTCCAAAAAAGAAGCAGATAAAATAAAAAAAATTATAGATTCTTACAGTGAAAAATAAAAGTCAATTAAAAGAAAAATTTTAAAGAGAAATCATATAAAATTAAATGAGTACAACGAAAATTAAATCTTTGGTTAATATATCAATCATTAATTATTCGTTATACTTGTGAGGGGGAGTATAGTGTTACAAAATATTTTTACATATTTATTTAACAATGGTTTGCGGGTAAGTGTTGTAATTTTGATTGTTTTTGTAGTTCGTTTATTTTTTCGCAATGTTCCGAAAAAATACAGCTATATTTTGTGGATGATTGTTGGAATTTATCTTTTATGTCCGGTTAGGGTGAGTTCTCCGATTAGTATTTACAATTTGGTGAATAATACTTCAGATATGGTTGCTAAAAATTATTTTTTATCTGCAAATCTAAATTTTTGGGGAAATAAAGCGGAAAAAATTAAGAATAATAACAGCGACAGGAAAAGTAATATAAGAACCGACAAAAAAAGCAGCATTGAAAGTGATAATAACAATGTTGAAAAGAGTAATTTAAAAAATGAGAAAGATGATGCTGAAAGAAGCAGTTTGAAATTCAATAAAAAAATCAATAAAACTAATAATAAAAAAAGTAATCTGAAAAGTAATGAGGTTAGTAATAGTAACAAAAGTTATGATATTTCTGCCATGACTGACATTAGTAATAAACAGACTATGGCAGTATGGAAGAATTTTATTACACGGGATTTTATGCTTTCAGCAGTTTCATATATCTGGCTTTTTGGCTGTATTTTTTTGATTGCATGGAATATGTTTTGGTTTTGGAGAATAAAGAAAAACATTTCTATGGCGATTCGTTGGAAGGATAATATTTACGAATGTGATAATATCAGTACACCTTTTGTATTAGGAATTGTTAAAGCTAAAATTTATATTCCGTTTCATTTAGGAAAGAAAGAACGGGAGTATATTCTTTTGCATGAATATTACCATATTCAAAGAAAGGACCAGTTTATTAAGCTTTGCGCGTATTTGTTGTGCATAATTTATTGGTTTCATCCGCTTGTTTGGATTTCTTATTTTGCTATGATTCGTGATATGGAAATGAGTTGTGATGAATATGTTTTGAAACACAGTGCAAACGATATTCGTGCTGATTACAGTACATTGTTATTGGATTTTGCGACAAAAACACAGGCTTTTAGTGCAGGATTGCTGGCTTTTGGTGAGTCGGATACGAGAAGGAGAGTGAAAAATATCATGAAGTTTACTACAAGAAAAAAATGGGTTGGAATTGTTGCGGCAGTTGTGATAATAATTACCGGAATTTCATGTCTGACAAATGCTGTTAATAATACAGAGACACGGAGTAATAAAATTGCAGGCACGTCGGCAGTAAAAAAAAGTAAATCAGTGTCAGATAATAAACATGTGATAAAGGTTGGCACAAAAAACAGCATTCCGATAGAAGCAATTCCTGAAAATGTTGAATCAGCGGCAATACCTATATTGAAAAAAATAGAACAGACTTTTCCTAAAGAAGTGTATCAGGAAATATTGCACAAGGGACAAATACATTTAAAAAAATATAAGAGTGGAGAAATAGCATGTAGTATAACTAATAAAAACATAGATGATACAATTTATCTTGATTTGTATTTTGACGGAAACGGTGTTTTGACGAATATGCTTAATTACTGCAAGGTGAAAAAGGTACAAAATATAAGTAAACGTGCTGAAGTGAATAAGGTTGTTAATTTTGCAAAAACTTTTTTAAACACTGAGGTCACATATAGCAAAAAGAAAAAGAATAATAGTACGGATGGTGTAACGATAACTGAGGGTAAATTACCGGAGTTATACCAAAATTCAAACTGTTTAAGTGGATATAAAGATAGTTTGGGCAATATTTATTTCTATAACAGAGACAGGGGAATGATAATAAGTTTTTACATGGATGAGTGATTTTGACTTAATACATGCCTGAGAAGTATAACTATAAAATATAGTGAATTTCATGGATAGATTTTTTGTAACAAAATCTAATATATAAGACATTTACAGAGATTATTCAAAAATAAACGTAATAAAATATCAACAAAGCCTTATTTTATATAACTGAGAACGATTTCATAACATTCTTTCTTCATAATCATTTTAAGCGTACTGTTGTGACGAAAACAGTCGATTCTAAAAATCTGTTCTCAGTTTTTTATCTTAATTCTGCAAACGATTTCAAATATTCTAATTGTTTTTCATCTGATTTATGAATATTATTTCATCATCAACAAAAAACAAACCGCTTCAACGATTTATTTTATATTGGATTAAATTTCTGATATAAATTCCGGTATAAAACATTTTAAGTTTATATCATGATTAAAAACAGGCGGGGAAAGAGAGGCAGATATTATGAGAGTGAAAAAGATTATTACATTATTTACAGTGACAGCGTTGACATTGGGGAGTCTTACAGGCTGCGGTTCAAAAGCCGGAACAGACAGTAAAAAGAGTGATGCTTCTTCTAATAAAAAGGTTGAGATAACAAATGTTTCTTATGATCCGACACGAGAACTTTATGAAGAATATAATAAAATTTTTCAGAAGCATTGGAAACAAAAATCAGGTCAGGATGTTTCAATAATTCAGTCACATGGAGGTTCAGGCAAGCAGGCACTTGAGGTTGCAAACGGGCTTCAGGCAGATGTGGTAACGCTTGCACTTGAAGGTGATGTTGATGCAGTGAAAGATGCGGGACTTATTGATGATGGTTATGTGAATGAGTTTGAGCGTGACAGTTCGCCGTATACATCTTCTATTGTATTTCTTGTCAGAAAAGGAAATCCTAAAAAAATTCTCGACTGGAGTGATTTGCTTAGAAATGATGTTGGTGTTATAACACCTAATCCAAAGACATCAGGCGGTGCAAGATGGAACTATCTTGCGGCATGGTATTATTTTGAGAAGCAGGGACAGAGCGAGAATGAGATAAAGGAGAGCATGAAAAAGTTATATAAGAATGTCCTTGTTCTTGATTCGGGAGCGAGAGGTGCCACTACTTCATTTGTTGAGAATAAACAGGGAGATGTTCTTCTGGCATGGGAAAATGAAGCATTTCTTTCATTAGATGAACATCCGGGAGAATATGAGATTGTGGTTCCTTCGGTTTCGATTTTATGCCAGCCTACAGTTGCTGTTGTGGATAAGGTTGTTGACCAGAGAGGAACAAGGAAAGTATCGGAGGAATATTTAAAATATCTGTATTCTGATGAGGCTCAGAAGTTAGAGGCACAGTGGTATTACCGTCCTTCAAATGAAAAGATTTTGAAAGAGTACAGCTATAAAGGAAGTGGAAATACTATTGACAAACTTCCTAAGGATAAAAAGTGGATAATTACCGATGTTGACCTTACTAATATTCAGCATTTTGGCGGCTGGAGTGAAGCAACAAAGAAACATTTTTCTGACGGTGGAGAGTTTGATTCCATTTATGAGGAAAAATAAAAAGCTGTTTTAAATGGCATTTTGGTGTTCTTTGTACTGGTACAATGAGAAATGGAGTTTGATATGAAGCATAAAAAAAGTGTGATTCCCGGATTTGGTTTATCTTTCGGAATTGTCATGGCAATTCTTGGACTTATTGTTATTATTCCATTGTGCTCACTTGTATTCTTTTCGTTTAAACTGTCACCACATGATTTTTTGGTGACAGTGACAAGACAGAGAGTTCTGGCAAGTTATAAGGTGAGTATCATAACGGCACTTATCGCATCGCTTATAAATGCGGTTATGGGAATGATTATTGCGTGGGTACTTGTGAGATATGATTTTCCGGGAAAAAAGATTATGGATGGGATTATAGAGATGCCGTTTGCATTGCCTACTGCCGTTGCCGGTATTGCACTTACGTATCTTACAATACCGGAAGGATGGGTCGGCAGAATTTTTGCAAATGTCGGGATAAAAATTGCATATACCTGGATTGGAATTACCGTGGCACTTGTTTTTATCGGAATACCGTTTGTTGTCAGAAGTGTACAGCCGGTTCTTGAAAAGGTTGAAAAAGAGTATGAGGAGGCAGCAGCAATGTTTGGGGCTTCCCGTACCCGTATCTTTTTCAGTGTAATATTTCCTGAAATCCGTCCGGCACTTATAGCCGGTTTTACCATGGCTTTTGCGAGGTGTATAGGTGAATACGGAAGTGTTGTATTTATTGCAGGAAATACTCCGTACAAAACAGAAATTGCACCGCTTATGATAATGGCTAAGTTGCAGGAGTTTGATTATGCAAGTGCTACATCCATTGCGCTTGTTATGCTTCTTATATCTTTTGTAATTCTTTTTATAAATGCATTGATTCAAAGTCATACGTCAAAAATTGTAAGTGGAATTGATTAGGGGGTGCAGGACATGGAAATTAGAAATAATAAAGGTTTTGTAAAATGGCTTCTTATTGGCATAAGCGTAATATTTCTGCTTATAATGCTTGTACTTCCGCTGGTGTATGTCATCTACACGGCATTGAGGGAGGGATGGAAAGTTTTTGTTTCATCGGTTACGGATGAATATGCCGTTAAATCAATTCTTTTGACTGTAAAGGTTACTGTTATTACAGTAATTATAAATTCAGTGTTTGGAATTTTTGCCGCATGGCTTATTACAAGATTTAAGTTTCGTGGAAAAAAGATTATATCTACTTTGATAGATTTGCCGCTTACTATTTCGCCTATTATTGCAGGGTTGATATTTGTATTGACTTTCGGTCGTCAGAGTGCAATTTATCCGTTTCTTGAAAAATGGGGAATACAGATAATATTTGCTGTTCCAGGAATAGTTCTTGCGACAATATTTGTGACATTTCCGTTTATATCAAGAGAGATAATACCTGTTCTTACAGTTAAGGGAACTGATGAGGAAGAAGCCGCTGCACTTATGGGAGCAAATGGTTTTCAGATTTTTACACAGATTACATTTCCTCATATTAAATGGGCATTTCTTTACGGAGTAGTTCTGTGTTCGGCAAGGGCAATGGGAGAATTTGGTGCAGTTTCTGTATTATCAGGACATTTGAGGGGTATTACAAATACAATGCCGTTGTACATAGAACTTTTGTATCAGGCATTTGACTTTACGGGAGCATTTGCAATGTCGGCTATTTTGGTTGTAATGGCACTTGTTATATTAGTCTTAAAAAATATTTTTGAGCGTGGTATCAGAGTGAAATAAATCATGATATAGGAATAGGTTAATAATTTAAAGTGAGGAAATGAGTATGGGACAGAATAAAACAGCTTATGTGGAACTTAAACATATAAATAAGGTATTTAATGATTTCAAAGCGTCTGATGATGTCAGTTTTTCTGTTGAAAAGGGAAAACTTATCGGTCTTTTAGGACCAAGCGGAAGCGGAAAGACAACAATACTTAGGATTTTAGCGGGTCTTGAAAATGCGGATTCGGGTGAGATTTATATTGACGGAAAACAGGTAAATAATATTCCGGCGAGTAAGAGAGAGATTGGTTTTGTATTTCAGAATTATGCACTTTTCAGATATAAGACGGTATATGAAAATATAGCATTTGGGCTGAAAATTCAGAAAAAAAGCAAGGCAGAAATAAAAAATCGTGTTGAGGAACTTATTGAACTTGTGGGGCTAAAGGGTCTTGAAAAGAGATATCCAAAACAGCTTTCAGGAGGACAGCGGCAGAGGGTTGCATTTGCGAGAGCTTTGGCAACGCAGCCGCATCTTCTTCTGCTTGATGAACCGTTTGCCGCAATTGATGCAAAAGTCCGAAAAGAATTGAGGTCATGGCTCAGGGAACTTATAAACAGAGTAGGGATAACGAGTATTTTTGTTACGCATGACCAGGATGAAGCAATAGAGGTTGCAGACCAGATTATTGTGACAAATAAGGGGAGAATTGAACAGATTGGAACACCGGTAGAGGTTTATAGCAATCCGCAGACACCGTTTATGGCACAGTTTTTAGGAGAACCCGTTATAATCAATGACTATGCTTCATTTAATGGTTTTCATAATGTTTCAGATGGAAAGACAGCGGTCATAAGACCTGAGTTTATTACAGTCAGAAAGAAAAATGAATTTAATCCTTATCCTGTTACGAAAGAGGAGGGAGTAGTAGAAAGAGTTTCATTCAGAGGGAACGGACTTGAACTTAAAATAAGAGTTCATGATGAAATTTTAATAGCAAACAGACAGATAGGTCAGGAAATGGTTTCAGAGGGTGAACATGTAAATGTGTTTTTACATAAGATATATCTTGTTGATGACAATGCGGGAAAAGTTGAGGTGATTGTAAATCATGCGGTTAGAAATAATGAGAGTGTTGTGATATGATTTTCGATGTTTTAGGAAATAAAAAGCCATAAAATATAACGATAAAGTCGTGTGTTTTGTGGCTTTTTTGTTTTGTACGAATTTTATATTAATTTCTGCGTTAAAACATGTGAAGCAAAATTTATTCCTCCCACTCCCCTTATTGATTATTTCGTACAAAATAATGTATAATAAGGAAAAAATAATGATGTTATTTAGAAAAAATGAGAAAATTTTAAAGATGGGAGGAGTGGATATGAAATTTTTACCTGTTTTAAGTGAATTATTTTCAAGTGATAGTATTATTTTTATGATTATAGGCTTTGTAATTGCGGTTATTATCAGTATGAAAATTAGTGACAAAAGAAAAGGATTTGTCGGAATGGCAGCAGGTTTATCAGTGTATGCTGTCTGCGAAATTATTTTAAATATCCGCACGAACAATGTGCTGGAAATAGGTCTGCTTTTTGCCGGAACTGTTGCTTTGGGTTTGTGTTTGGAATTTTTAATTGGAACAGTATTATTGAAGGGAAAATATCTATAGTGTAATGTATCAATGACATTTCGCTTTTTACAAAGGAGGAAAGTTATCGTATGATTGACAATACACATAATCTTAACAGGCAGATTGCGGTTACAATGGCAATTTGTACGACATTTTTAATATGTCTTTTATTACTTGACTTTTTTGCTGTGTTTAATTTTAGTGAAGAGTTGATGTTTGCAATTTCAGTAATTGGAATTCCGACATTGATATCACCGTTAATTTTATGCTTTTTTAAAGTTCCTGATAAATTTTTGAAGTATTATATGTCTGTTGCAATGTCGGTTTTGATAGGAATGTTTGGCTGTTTCAATGATATTGGAATATACATTACATTTGTACTTGTACCTGTTGCAAGCTGTCTTTATTTTGATGTGTATTATACGATGTTCTGCTCTGTTTTTTCGTATATTGTGATGGTTATTTCTGTTTATTTGAATTCGGCAGGGAGACTTGAAATTACATATCTTGGCTGGTCACATCGAGTATGAAAAATTTTCAGAAAACATGGAGTCTTATCCTGAAATGCATGAATTGTATGAATGCATCAAAAAAGGATTTAGGGAAGAAAATGTTGAAAAATCAGAGATTGATATGTCTTATGATAAAAGTGGCAGCAGGGTTGAATTGTGGTATCGTGTTGAATGTTTCGTTGTAAAAGACGGTAATATGCCTGTGAGTGTTATTGGAAAGCTGCACGATATTACAAGGATAAAGCAGGCTCAGATGAGCATGAGACGTCAGCGTATTGAAAATATGTATCATGACCACGATATTGATTATGACCTTATTTTTATGGATCATTTTATGCCGGGAATGGATGGCGTTGAAACAACAGCAAGAATTCGTGACCTGTCGGATTAAAATAAGAGAGAATTGCCTGTTATTGCATTGACAGCCGATGCGATGAAAGGAGTAAAAGAGGAACTTATAAGTAAGGGAATGAGTGACTTCCTTACAAAACCGATAGTTATCGGTGACCTTTATAAGATGCTTCGCAAGTGGCTGCCGGAAGAAAAAATTTGTTGATTATAAAAGTTTTTTTATAAGGAAATATTTTAATTTTCCATACGGTGCATACCTTACAGGAACATCAAATTTACTGCTGCTTTTAACGATACCTTTTTTGTGGCTGAATGTTTCAAAACTGTATTTTCCGTGATAACTGCCCATACCGCTGTTTCCGACACCTCCAAATGGGAGGTTGTGGTTAGAGATATGGACAACTACATCATTTATACAGCCTCCGCCATAAGATACCTCGTGTATTATCTTATGTGCGGTGGCTTTTTTTGATGTGAAAACATAGCAGGCAAGCGGTTTTTCTTTGTTTTTTAAGGTCTGTATAATCTTGTTTATATTTTTATAACTGATTATCGGTAGCAAAGGTCCGAATATTTCTTTCTGCATGACAGGTCTGTTAAAATCGGTTTCAGGTAAAAGAGCAGGTGCGATTTTTCGTTCGATATCATTATATTCTCCGCCTATAATTTTTGTTTCTGTAGAAATCAGTTTCTTTAAACGGTTATAATGGCGGCGGTTTACAATTTTTGGGTATGAATCGTTAAAAGCAGCATTGGAATAACGTTTGTTGATTTCTTTTTTAAGTTCTGTTATAAATGCTTTTTTTACACTTTCATGTATAAATACATAATCTATTGAAATACAGGTCTGTCCGGCATTTAGGAATTTGCCCCATGCAATTTTTCTTGCTGCCATTTTGAGATTGGCTGTTTCGTCTATTATGCAAGGACTTTTCCCACCGAGTTCAAGTGAAACAGGAGTAAGCGTTTCGCTGGCTTTTTTCATGACTTTTCTGCCTGCGTCAGGGCTTCCGGTAAAAAAGATATAGTCGTATTTTTGATTTAGCAGTATGTCATGATTTATGTCGGCATCTGTGCAGTAAATATAGTTATTGCTGAATGTATCGTTGATAATGTCCTGAATAAGTTCAGATGATGCCTGACTGTTTTTGGAACATTTTATTACAGCACAATTTCCGGCTGCGATAGCTCCGACCAAAGGGCAGAGTGAGAGATTGAACGGATAATTCCACGGTGCGACAATCAGCACTACTCCGTAAGGTTCATTGTAAATGTAATTTTTTGATGGAAACGTGCTTGAAGTGCCTGATACGTGTTTTGGCTTGCTCCATTTTTGGATATTGGCTATTGCAGTATCTATCTCCTGATAGACCATGGCGATTTCTGACATATATGCTTCTGCTTTTGATTTTCCGAGGTCGTGGTGGAGTGCTTTAAAAATATTTTTTTCGTTTTTTCTGATGGCTTTTTTGAGTCTGCAAAGCATGGTTTTTCTAAAAGCAATATCTTTTGTTTGATTGTGATTAAAAAATGTGTGCTGTTTATTTATTATTTGTTTTAAGTAGAAAAAGGTTGCGTTACTTTGTTGCATTTTATACCTCCATTTGTTTTATATTCTCTTGGACTTAAACCGGTATATTGTTTAAATACTTTTGAATAGTAAAATTCATTGTGAAAACCAACTTTTTCTGCAATTTCTTTATTGGTTAATAAACCACTGTATAAAAGTTTTTTACTTTCTGTAATCCGATATTCATTTAAATAACAAAAAATAGTTTTTCCTGTTTGCTTTTTGAATATACGATTTAAATAATCATAGTTATTGTAGAAATAGTTTGCAATTTTATTGCTGGTAATATCTTCAGCATAGTGTTCATTTAGGTAATTTATCAATTCAAGTACACGAATATCTTTGGGCGGGGTATCGGATATTAGGCTATATTGAAATGCTTTTTCTAATAAAATAAATAATTTGAGTAATGAGCAGCCGGCAAGTATGTTTTTGTGTTCGGTAATGTTGTTCATTATATGAATGAGTTCGTTGCTATTGTTTAAAAACTGTTTATAATAAGGCGGTTTTAAAGTAGAATATTTCGGTATCAAAATAGTATTATTGGTTGTCTCATTTAAATAAATTTTATTTTTTATAGATAATCTTGTAAAGTCGTTTTGCAAAAAAATATTTTCAATAAAATCTGTTTGAAAGTGAATATATAGGTATTTTACAGAGGAGTTTGAGCGAATACCACTATGTGTTCTTGAAGAATCTAACAAAAGGCAATCCCCTTTTTTTAAATTATAAATATTTGTATCCTCTTTAAGAATCATTTTTCCGTCTAAAATAAAGTAAATTATATATTCGTTTGGAGTTCTGGTAAAATGACAATTCGGAGCATTTATATATACGCTGTTTGCAAGTATAATTTTTGGAAAAATATTTGGTGTTGTACTAAAAAATATTTTTTGCACCATTTAATCCCTCATTTCTATGAATGTACAATATGTGTTAAAGTCGATATTTTATATGTTTTTGCGATTTATTCTATAGCAATAATGACGTTGAAATAGTACCATATATATAGTTCTAAGTCAATAAATCAGGTGAAAATTTAATGTATGGAGGAAGATTAGAAATGAAAAAAATAAGTAGAAAAACAGCATGTTTAATTATTACAGCTCTTTTGGTTGTAATTGGTATTGGGACATATTTCTGTAAAAGTACATATGCAAAAAATACTACAATGATTCCTAAAAGTTTAGAAATTAAAAAAGGAAAATCAATGAAAATTTCGGTAAAAAAAGAAAAGATAAGAAATAAAATCAAGTGGAGTTCTAATAGGAAAAATGTTGTTACAGTCAGCAAAAAGGGAATTATTACTGCCAAAAATGTTGGCAATGCGAAAATAACCGCTAAATATAAAAAAGATAAGTGGATATGTAATGTAAAAGTGGTTAAGGCAGGTGAGGTGCCTGTAGAAACAAGAAAACCTGCAGAGACAATAAATGATCCAAATTGGCAGACTGCAAAATCAAGTGGCAGCTTAGAAGATTTTAAGAAATATTTTGATGTTGATATGTCTTTATATGAAGACAAAAGTGTAGAACATGGGAATGTTTCTAAAATCACATATCATTCTAAAATTTATAATAAAGATAGAGAGGCATATGTTTATTTGCCGCCGAAATATAATAAAGAGAAAAAATATCCTGTAGTATATATGTTACATGGTATTGGCTGCGATGGAAATCAGTGGGTATCTATGAATGCAGGAGGTATTTTGGATAGTCTTTATTCAAGAAAAGAAGCAGCACCTGTTATTGCTGTTTTTCCAAGTATTATACCGCCTGATGGTTTGGATAAAAAAACATTGAGCCAAAAAAATATTAAAGCATTCACTGATTTTGAGGCAGAATTTAGTACGGATCTTAAACCATATATTTATAAAAATTATGCTGTTTCTAAGGACAAAAAATATACTGCAATATGTGGTTTGTCTATGGGGGGCATGGAAGCACTTTGCACAGGCTTCACATTAAAAGGTCAGTTCAATTATATAGGTTCATTTTCAGCAGCACCAACATTAAACCAGTCACTGTTAAAGATTGAAAATAAAGAGGATACACCTGCATTGGTTATGCTTTGCAGTGGGGATGCAGATGGAACTGTAGGAGATAATCCTAAGAATTATCATCTGGAGCTTGAAAAAAATGGAGTAGATCATATATGGTATCAGTATCCGAGTGGGGGGCATAGTCCTGAAGTTTGGAAAAATGGACTTGTTAATTTTATGAAGCGTATATTCTAACAAAGGAGTAGCAATAGTTTTGTACAATTTGGCTGCTATTTATAGAAATATAAATAGCAGCTTTTCCAGAAGATAAAAAAATCTAAAAAAAATCAAATTTCCTCTTGCATTTTCAAAACAGTGTGTTATAATAGTTCTTGTCTTTGACGCGGGTGTAGTTCAATGGTAGAACACCAGCCTTCCAAGCTGGATACGTGGGTTCGATTCCCATCACCCGCTTTTTTCTATGTCTGAAAAGCGTATTAAAAAAGATGCCACATGGTTTCGTGTGGCATCTTTTTGGTTTAAATAAGTTATGGACTTATTTTATTTGAATTTAATTATCAAGTTTGAACTTAATTATCAAGAAATACATAACGTTTGCTGGCTTTAGAATACAGTTTTTTGCCTTTTACAATGTTGTAAGCTCTTATGTACAACACGGTTGAACTCTTTTTACCTATATAAATATTAGTGGTTGTTATGTTGCTGTCTGTAATCTTTTTAGTGATATTGTTATCTGTATAGATTTCATATCCGCTTGCATCATTAGATTTAGCCCAGCTTACTTTTAAATATCTTTCATTTATATATGCTTTTATCTTGATGTGTTTCAAAGCTGTTGGGACAACACCTTTGCTTATAAAGTTGAGTTTATGTTTTTTTGCAGCTTTTTCGGCACAAGTGTTTGTAAATCCCTGTATTGTAGCTTTATTACGAAGCTTATCGGATACGCCATACATTTTGAATGAGATAAGCGATGTAGGGATAGATATAAGCTTAGGTGCAACAGAAGAATTTAACTGTAAGGATATTCTTCTTACAGAACAGTCTTCAGGTATGGTAAATTTTGTAAGGTTTTTGCAGTTTTCAAGTGAAAGGTTTCTGCAGGACGTTATATTTTTACCGATTTTAAGTTCCTCAAGCTTTGCTGCATTTTTAAATGCTGTGTAATATACAGATGTTACTGTACTTGGAAATTTATAACTACCTGTTTTTTGTGAAGGATAGTCAATAAGTTTTGTAACCGCTTTATTGTAAAGTACACCATTTTTTGCCTTATAATATTTATTGCTGTCTGATACTGTATATTTCTTCAGATTTGTAAGGTATGTTTTGTAAGTCTGTATGTAATATAAGTGTTTGATTTTGCTGCCAATGTAACAATTGCTTATTCTGCCAGGCATTACTGAGATTTCAGTTTTGCTCATATTTGTAAGTATTCCGTTTTCAGATGTACAGAAAGCCGCACCTGTTGCTATGGATGCTGTTTTAAAGTATGATGCCTGATTTTCGCGGGGAATATCAGATGTGTATAATGTCTGCTCTAATATTGTAACAGTACCTTTTTTACCTGTAGGATAAATAAGTATATTGTAGTTTGATGTTGACTGGTTTTCATCCCATGATGATGCAGAGTTTGATGACATATATTTATCAACATCATAATAACAATACAAAACATCATCATTTACAAAAAATCTTGGGTTTGATTTAGGTATTGTTATTTTTTTCAGGTTTTTAAAGTTTGATGAACTGCCGTAAATAGATTCAAGTTTTGCGGAAAGATTCAGACATGTTATACCTGAACCGCTGAAAGAACTTAAATCCAATACTTTGATTTTATCCGTAAGTGTTAAGGTTTTTAAATATTTACAATTAGCGAATGCCCTGTAAGTAATATTTTTTACAGTATCAGGGAAAGTATAACTTCCTGATTTTAAGCATGGGTATTTTTTGATTGAAGTCTGCGCTTTATTATATAACACACCGTTTTTTGATGAATACACAGCATTTTCTGATGAGACTTTAAAGTTTTCAACAGAGTTTTCAAATGCACTTGATGAGATGCTTTCAATATTTTTTGGTATTGTTATATTCTTCAATGATGTACAGCCGTAAAAGGCGTGTGAAGTTATCTCATTTGTGTATTTTCCAAATGCAAATGATTTAAGACTGGTGCAGTCGGCAAAAGTATTGTAATTTACAGTTGGAATATTGTCAGGTAAGCTGACTGATTTCAGGCTGCTGCATGAATAAAATGCTCCTTTCTTAATATAGGCAAGCTTTTTTGGAAGTTTTAAAGATTTCAGGCTCTTGCAGTCTTTAAATGCCTGAGAACCGATTGTATCAAGAGATGCAGGAAAACTTATTTTTTTTAGTTTTTCGCATCCCATAAATGTACCATATGTAATGCTTTCAATATTTTTTGGTATATTTATAGTTTTAAGGCTTTTACAGTCTTGAAATGAGCAACTGCCTAATATTTGAAGTTTTGAAGGCAGTTTAATATTTTTGAGTGATGAGCAGTTAAAAAATGTATAAGGGCGTATTGCTCTTATTTTTTGCGGAATAGATATTTTGCTGAGTGAACTGCATCCGTAGAATGCACCCTCGCCTATTTTTGTAACTGTGTCGGGAATTATTACCTCTTCTAATTGCTCTGAATTTCTAAAAGCATATTGGGAAATTGTTTTAACACCGGTCGGAATAGTATATGATTTAGAATAATTATTAGGAAATCTTACTAATCTTGTACCGTTTTTTGTGTATAAAACACCGTCAATAGCTTTAAATGAAGGATTGTCGTTGTTTACTACAAATTTGGTTATGTTTGCCTTATCAAGGGCAATGGCAGAAATGGCACAAACTTTCTTTGAAATGTATAATGTGCCGTTTGTTTTACAGTCTGTCAGAACGCCGTAGTCATTGATTTCAGTTGTCTGTTTTGCACTTACGGATTTTGTGGTTTCAGGTACAAAGGATGAAAATGTACTTGAAAAGACTATTGCAAGTGCGGTGGCAGTGCCTATTATTTTTTTTAGAACTTTTCTTTTTTTCATAATATCCTCATTTCTGCGCACGTTTTTTGTACATAGCAGGTTTGTGCCAAGTGCGCACAGACACAAATCCTGCATGTAATTTATTGTAATATGTCTCCCTATACCTATAATAACAGAAGTAAATTAAATTTGTTGCAAGTTATATAATAAATAATTTAATCTTAAGAAAAAATTAAAGATTGAAAGATAGATTTTGCTGTCGAAAAGTAACTGAAATGTTACACTGAAAAACGCATTTACGAAAAATTTTGCTTGTAATTTATATGAAAGCTGGGTAGAATAGATATCATGAAAATAAAGGCGAGAGGAATTTCTTCTCGTCTTTTGTATGGGAAATTATAAAGGAGTAAAGATAAAAAGATGATGAAAAGTAACGGAAATTCAGTATATAAAAAGGCTATGACGCTGGCAGTTCCGATGATGATACAAAATGGTATTACAAATGCAGTCGGACTTGTTGATAATCTTATGGTCGGAAGTCTCGGAACAGAGAATATGACAGCGGTATCTATTGTCAGTCAGCTTGTTTTTGTATTCTTTCTTGCTGTGTTTGGAGGCTTGTCAGGCCCCGGTATATACGGAGCACAGTATTTCGGGCAGGGCAACAAAAAGGGTTATCAGAATGTATTCAGATTAAAAATCTGGATTACGGCAGCCATAACAATTTGCGGACTTATAGCTTTTGTTTTTGGTGGAGAGAAAATGATAGGTCTGTATCTGCATGGCAATGACGGCGGTATTGACTCGGCAAAAACGCTTAAATATGGACTTGATTATCTTCATATAATGCTTATCGGTCTTGTTCCGTTTGCGTTTACACAGATTTATGCGGGAAGTTTGAGAGAGATGGGTGAGAGTGTCAAGCCGATGGTTGGAGGTATAGCATCTGTTGTTGTTGATATAGTTTTTAATTATCTGCTTATATATGGAAAGTTCGGCTTTCCAAGACTTGAGGTAGAGGGTGCAGCTATAGCGACTGTGCTTGCGAGGTTTGTTGAAATGCTCGTGGTCGTAGCGTGGACACATCTTAGCATAAAGAAGTATGAATTTTTAAGAGGTGTATATAGGACACTTAAAATTTCAATAAGTGAAGTAAAGGTAATTATAATAAAAGGACTTCCTATATTTTTAAACGAGTTTTTCTGGTCAGGCGGCATGGCAGCCATGACACAATGTTATTCAATGAAGGGGTTACAGGTTATTGCAGGACTAAACATATCAAATGCAATCTGCAATCTTTTAAATGTTGTGTTTGTTGCTATGGGAAATGCTGTCGGGATAATATCAGGACAGTATCTTGGAGCGTCTAAGTTTGACGAAGCAAAGAAAGCATCAAACAAACTTATGTGGTTTACGGCTGGAATATGTGTTTTTCTTACAGCAATCCTCGTTGCCTGCTCAGGGTTCTTTCCGAAACTTTATGATACATCAGAAGAGGTAAGGCGCCTGGGACAGTGGTTTATCATAATTACGGCATCATTTTTCCCGCTGCAGGGATTTTTAAATGTGCTGTATTTTACACTCCGTTCCGGCGGAAAAACAATAATTACGTTTTTGTTTGACAGCATTTTTACATGGGTGGTATCGGTATCGATTGCGTTTATTCTGTGTAAATTTACGGCACTGCCTGTACTCACAATATATGTTATCGTGCAGAGTGCCGATGTGATAAAGGTTATACTCGGTTATATTCTTGTTAAAAAGGGTGTTTGGATTACGAATTTGGTTGTGTAAGAAAGATTAATATATCAAATTTTGGAGTGGATTATGGGTAAATCATTATACAATATTTTATTGGTTGAGGATGACAGGGAGATAATAAAAAATCTGACTGAATTTTTGAATAATGAAGGTTTTAATGTTGAAAGTGTGACAGGACAAAAGGATGCTCTTTCGTATGTTGATGAGCATATGCAAAACATAGATATTGTGCTTCTTGACGTTTCGCTTGAGGATGGAAACGGGTTTGCGGTATGTACGGCAATCAAACAAAATACAGATATTCCGGTTATTTTTCTGACGGCATCAGGTGATGAGTACAGTGTTGTCATGGGACTTGATATGGGTGCGGATGATTATATAGGAAAACCATTCAGACCGAGGGAGCTTGTTTCGAGAATAAAGAGTGTTCTCAGAAGAAGCGGGCGCATTTCAAATGTGATTGAACTTGCGGATATAAAAATTGATACGACAGGCGGAAAAGTGATAAAATCAGGTGAGGAAATTTTTCTTTCTGCGCTCGAATACCGCCTGCTTCTTATTTTTGCTGCAAATAAAGGCGTTGTTTTATCGAGAAATAAATTGCTTGAAGAAATTTGGGACGCATCAGGGGAATTTGTGAATGACAATACATTGACAGTTTACATAAAAAGGCTCAGGGAAAAGATTGAAAATGATGCTCAGAAACCTGAGATAATAAAAACGGTCAGAGGAATGGGGTATAGGTGCTTATGAATTTTTTCAGAAACGGTGAGATAAAAAAATATTCATTTATCAATTTGGCAGTCATAATATTTACAGCAGTAATTATATATTTATTATCTGATAAAAATATAAAACTGACAGCGGTTGTGTGTGCTGCCGGAATTGTACAATTTGGGATAAACATGATTTTCACAAAGAAAAGATATACCAGACTTGCAAAAATAAGTGACAAAATAGATGCGATTTTACACGGCGATGAACATTTGTCATTTGAGCAGTATAAAGAGGGAGAGCTTTCAGTGCTTTCTGACGAGGTAGAAAAACTTGTTATCAGGCTGAGAGAGCAGGCGGAAAATCTAAAAAATGATAAAGTGTTTCTTGCAGACTCCATTGCAGATATTTCACATCAGATAAAGACACCACTTACCTCGATAAATCTTATATTGAATTTTTTGAGAGAAGAAGATATTACATATGACAGAAGAATGGACTTAGTAATGGAACTTACGACACTTGCTGAAAAAATAAAGTGGCAGATAACAACATTACTCAGAATATCAAGACTGGATGCCGATATGGTAGACTTTGATATTGAAAATATAGATATGGGAAAAGTGATTGATGAAGCATATTCGCTTATTGAGATACCGCTTGACATAAGAGGAATAGAATTTGAACGCTCATATGAAAAAAAATCAAAAGTGAAAGCTGACAGGGAATGGCTTGTTGAAGCACTAGGGAATATATTAAAAAATTGCATGGAGCATAGTTTTAACGGAGGTAAGATTTCTGTTAAATGCGAGGAAAATACGATATACAGTCGGATAGTCATAAGTGATAACGGAATGGGAATTGCAAAGGAAGACCTGCCACATATATTTGAGAGATTTTATAAAGGAAAAAAGAAAAATGATTTAGACGGGCATAAAAGTGAAAGCGTTGGTATAGGACTTGCATTGTCGAGAAGTATAATAACACAGTTTAACGGAACGATAAAGGTAACAAGCGAGGTTGGTAAGGGGACTTCGTTTGATATAAGATTTTATAAAGGGGTAGTGTAGAAGAAATGATAATATGTAAACAGCATGAATTCATATGGATGATGATTGTTTCATCGAATGAAAAAAGGGCACTTGATAATTCAAGTGCCCTGATGTATAATTTACTCAGAAAGGTAATCGGATGTATATCCGATTTGCCCTCAGTTGAATAGAAATTATAGAAATAGCATTCACTTTGGTCGGAGGATGCTATTTTTTTTGTTATTATATATTGTTAATAAAATGACAATATTGTCACTTTAAAGTCACCCGCTTGTAATCTGTGTATGCTAAATTAAAACCATGATGTAAGGGTCAAAAGCAGATAGCAAAGTATGTTTACATACAAATTGCTATCTGGTGGCTTGACCCGCCAAAGAAATAAGAAAAGAGCAAAATAGTGTACTGTATCAATGATACAGTACACTGGCAAGAATGGAGGAAATAGAGTGGAAATTTTGAGAGTAGAAAATCTGACAAAAGTTTATGGAAAGGGAGAGAATGAGGTCAGAGCTTTAGATGGGGTTTCATTTTCTGTTGAAAAGGGGGAGTTTGTTGCTATTATAGGGCCGTCCGGTTCAGGCAAATCAACATTGCTTCATATATTAGGGGCTGTTGATGAGCCGTCATCGGGTAAAGTTTTTATGGATGGCAAGGATGTTTTTAAACAGAATGAAGAGCAGCTTGCGATATTCAGAAGAAGGCAGGTGGGTCTTGTCTATCAGTTTTATAACCTTATTCCGGTGCTTGATGTTGTTGAAAACATTACACTTCCTGTACAGCTTGACGGAAGAAAGGTAAATAGAGAGCGTTTGCAGGATATGGTGGCTCTTTTGGGGCTTCATGGCAGAGAAAAACATCTTCCAAATCAGCTTTCGGGAGGGCAGCAGCAGAGGGTTTCAATAGGAAGGGCATTGATGAATTCACCTTCGGTTGTACTTGCAGACGAGCCAACGGGAAATCTTGACAGTAAAAACAGTCAGGAGATAATGGAACTTTTAAAGAAATCAAACAGAAAATACAATCAGACACTCATTATGATAACACATGATGAAAATATTGCACTTCAGGCAGATCGAATAATTGCCATTGAAGATGGTCGTATTACTAGAGATGAGGTGAACAGATAATGAATATCGTAAATAAATTTACGCTGCGTACACTTCAAAAAAATAAGGTGCGAACCCTTGTGACAATACTCGGAATTATTCTTGCAACTTCAATGTTTGTTGCAATTACAAGTATAATAGTGAGCTTACAAAATTACATGCTTGATGTGTCTATAGAGGAGACAGGTGATTGGCATGGACATATATACGGTATTGACGAAAAACAAACAAAAATATGTGAAGATGAAGGAAATGTAAGTAAAAGCAGTATCGTGGAGATATACAAAAATCAGGGTGAATCAGAAGCAGTTACATTCAGGGGAATAGATGACAAATTTAAGTCAATGTTATCCGTCAAGCTGGTAAAAGGAACGATGCCTGAGAATAGTTCACAGATTATCATGACATCTATGGCAAAGAATGTATATTTTAAAAATTGTAAGATAGGGGATAAAGTGAAATTAGATGTTGGCGGTAAAGATAAAGAATTTGAAGTTACCGGTTTTTGCCAACAGGTGTCGGGTGATTCGATGCATGATATGCAGATATATACAAAGAAAGGTGCTGCAAAGCCTGAAACCTATGCTGTATATTTCAAGTGTAAAAATATATCAAAAACAGAAGATACACTTAACGGTATTATGCAAAAGATTACCAAAGAAAAAAAGGATAATACTGATGATATGGAGTGGTATACGAACAGTTCACTCTTGAAATTTTACGGAAAATCTTCAAATAGCAATTATAATAAGACTTTGTATGGTATGGGAGCTATACTTATGTTGATAATAATGATTGCTTCAGTGTCACTTATCCATAATGCATTTTCAATATCAGTCAGTGAGAGAACAAAACAGTTTGGTCTTTTAAAGTCGGCAGGAGCGACTAAAAAACAGATTTTAATAAGCGTATTTTTTGAGGCGGGACTTTTGTGTATAATAGGTATTCCGATTGGTATAATATGCGGAATAGCAGGAATAGGAATTACATTAAATCTTCTGGGAAAACAATTTGCCGTGATTATTACTTCAAGTGAATCGGTAAATACACTTAAAATGCATATATCTGCGGTAAGCGTAATTATTGCGATAGCGGTTACAGTTATTACTGTATTTATATCAGCACTTATACCGGCATTAAAAGCGGTAAGAATTACAGTTTTACAGGCACTTAAACAAAATGAAAGTACCGGACTTAAGCGAAAAAATGTAAAAGTAAATCCGGTTATGGCAAAAGTGTTTGGGTTTGAGGGAACACTTGCAGACAAAAATTTTAAGAGAAATAAAAGAAAGCAGAGAGTTACAATATTTTCAATAGCTGTAAGTACGGCATTGTTTGTTGCGGTAAACAGCTTTACCTCATATATGTCGGCATCCTTGAAAGTGTATAAGAACAATTCAAAAGCAGATTTGTCTATGACGATTGAAAAAGATGCCATGGATAAGGGGTTTAAGAATGTTGACGATGCGTTAAAGAGATTTAAGGGAGTAGATAATATAGATGATTGCAGTTATAGTCTTTACGATAATGCTGTAGCTGAAATAAAAATAAGTGATATAAATAAAGAGTATCTTGAACAACTGAAACAGAATGATTCTGACAAGGTAGATGAGAAAAAAGGCATCATAAGAATGGATGCTATGGTATATTATATTGAAGATAATGCATTTCATGATTTCATAAAAAAAAATAATTTAAAAAACAACAACACATTGGTATGGCAGCATTTAATAATGTACAATGGTGATGAGCAGAAAAATTATTCTTATGATGTTTTAAAATCAGATGCAGATATTAAGTTATATCGGCCAAAGGAGAAAAAGGGATACAGTGTAGATATGGTGACAAGTTATAAAAAACTTGAGCAGAGTTATTATGCTGACGAAAATTTAAATGCTGAAGATGGCGGAGATTTGGAATTTAAAACATATTCAGGAAAAGATGCATTTGTTTCACAGGATGTAAAAGCAATGAGATGCGACATGGAACTTCCATTATCAGTTGATGATATGAGCGAACAAAATATGATTACAATAGTGCGTCCGTACTCTGAGATAAAGAATATACCGTCAGGTGTCATCAAAAAAAACACATATAAATTTGGTTTTAAAGCAAAAAAACATGCAGCAGCTCAGGAAAATCTTTATGCTTTTACTGCAGCAAAATTAGGAAGTAATGAAGTTTATATATATGACAATACACAGAGTAAAGAAATAAGCAATGCTTTGGTGCTGATCGTTAATGTTTTTTCATACGGTTTTATCATATTGATATCACTTATAGTGATTGCAAATGTATTTAATACAATATCGACAAACATTCTTTTGAGAAGGCAGGAGTTTGCAATGCTTAAATCAGTTGGAATGACAAAAAAAGGACTTCATAAAATGATGAATTATGAATGTGCGTTTTATGGAGTAAAAGGTCTTGTTTTTGGTATGATAATGGCAGTTTTGCTTACTTACGCAATGTACAGGGTTATGGGAAACGGTTTTAATGTGGGATTTTATATTCCAATACAAAGCATTGTTGTGGTAATAGCAAGTATATTTGCGGTTGTATTTTCAAGTATGATTTATACTATGAAAAAGATTAAAAAAGATAATGTGATTGAGACACTTAGAAACGAGAATATTTAGTTTGGATGGGTCTTTATATGAAAATAGTTGTTGCTATTGTTTGGCGGCAACTATTTTTTTATGTATAGAAAAATTTATATTAATCTTTAAGTCAAAAAGTCACAGCGAATTTTATTTGCGGTCATTGACATTTCTCTATTTCGCTTCTATGCTATAAATTGTGCAGGATTGCCAAAATTGCATAGCAAGGGAGCATTCCGTGGCGTTATGTTAACAATAAATTTATTTTAGGAGAGGATTAGAGATGAGCAATTTTTTATTTAGTCTGAACGCGACAGTTCCGGTTTTTGCCGTGATTGTGCTTGGACATTTTTTTAAGAGAATAGGACTGATAGATGAACATTTTGCCGGGGTCGCCAATAAGTTTGTGTTTAAGGCATGTCTGCCATGTCTTGTGTTTCAGGATCTTGCTGACACAAATATAAGAAAGAACTTTGATTTTAAATATGTAGGTTTTTGTTTTATTGCAACGCTTACATCAATTCTTGTTATATGGTTTCTGGCTAAAAAATTTATGAGAGATAAGAGTATGATAGGTGCATTTGTACAGGGGTCTTATCGAAGCAGTGCTGCAATACTCGGTATAGCGTTTATTCAGAATATATATGGAACATCAGGTATGGCACCGCTTATGATAATAGGTTCAGTGCCGCTTTACAATATATTTGCTGTTATTATACTGACTTTGGAAAGCAACAATAAAGAAAATTTCGGAGACAACAGCCAGATAAAACATGCACTTATAAATATATTGAAAAATCCTATAATAATCGGAATTTTTCTCGGTCTTGTAGCATCGTTTTTTAATATAAAATTTCCGAGAATGATAGATAAAACAATCAACAATATGGCTGTTATGGCTTCACCGCTTGCACTTATTTCAATAGGAGCGACATTCGAGGGCAGAAAAGCAATTGCAAAGATAAAGCCGACTATAGTGGCATCGCTTATAAAACTTGTTGTACTTGCAGGAATTTTTCTGCCGATAGCGGCAAATTTTGGTTTTCGTGACCAGAAATTGATTGCAATAGTCATAATGCTTGCATCGCCATGCACACCTACATCCTACATAATGGCAAAAAATATGGATGGAGACGATACATTAGCTGCAAGTATAGTAGTCAGTACTACTCTTTTTTCGTCAATTACGCTTACAGGTTGGATATTTTTAATGAAGGCATTGATGTTAATTCAGTAATGCAAATATTACTTTCCTCTCTCCTTTTTCAGCACTTCCTGGAAACGATTCATTTCTTTGGCTATCGTACCGCTTAAAACGAGCAGGCAGATTAAGTTTGGTATTGCCATCAGTGCGTTTGCAATGTCGGAAAAAGTCCATGCGATTTCGAGTGTTGTTGTTGCTCCGACATATGCGATAAGTGAGAAAACTATTCTGTAGACCATGTTGTATTTATGGGTTCCGAGTATGTATTCAAATGCTTTTTCACCGTGGTATTCCCAGCCGAGTATTGTTGAAAAAGCAAAGAGAGCAATGCTGATACATACAAGCCATCCGCCGGTATCTCCAAGAACTGTTTTGAATGCTTTTATGGTGAGTGCGGAGCCTACAGTAAGTTCTTTATATTTATAAGAACCGTCTTTTTCAAATACATATTCGTTTTCAGAGGAATCTATCCAGGTTCCTGCGAGGTTATCAGCATTTATGGTATCTGAAGTGAGTGACGCTTCTTTGTTGGTCATTGATATGTCTTTATCATTTTTTGATATGACAAGAGTTGTTCCACCGTTATCTGTCTTGATATCTTTTATGACGAAATTGTCAGTTACGATATTATTTCCGTTTCTTGTTGCTACAGAGATAGTGTGAGCTTCTTTTGTGTATGTGTACTGTCCTGAGTTTACAATGTCCTTTGAGCCGAGAACACCGGAACTTGCAATACAAAGTCCGGTAATTGTGCAGACAACAATTGTATCCCAAAATGTACCTGTCATGTTTATGTATCCCTGACGTACAGGGTCATCAGTTGTAGCTGCGGCAGCAGTGATGGCGGCAGAACCCATTCCTGCTTCGTTAGAGAATACACCTCTTGCAACTCCAAAACGCATAGCTTGCATCATACTTGCGACAATACCGCCGCAAAGACCGCCGCCGACTGCTTTTACGGAAAATGCCATCTTAAATATCATTGCGACACCTGATGGTATATTGCTTATGTTTCCGAATATTACAATAAGTCCTGCGATAACATAAAATACAGCCATAAGCGGTACAACGACCTGAGATACTTTAGATATATTTTTGATACCGCCGATGATTATTATAAGTGCAAGAACAGTTATTACAATTCCGGTGGCAGTAACGGGAATGTTGAATGTTGAACTGAGGGCTGTTGAAATAGAATTTGCCTGCGTAAGATTTCCGATTCCGAATGAAGCAACAACTGCGAAAAGTGCAAAAAGCCATCCGAGTATGGCGCCGGCTTTTTTATGTTTGAATGCTTTTTTCATAGTGTACATTGGACCGCCTGACATCTCACCTTTTTCATTTATCTCACGGTATTTTATGGCGAGCATGCATTCACTGAATTTGGATGTTATACCAAAAGCAGCAGAGAGCCACATCCATACTAATGCTCCTGGACCGCCGGAAACCATTGCGGTAGCAACACCTACAATATTACCGGTTCCTATTGTTGCGGCAAGAGCTGTTGTAAGTGCCGAAAACGGGGAAACGTCACCATCCCCCTTTTTTTGTCTTGCTTCTTTGCTCAAAACACTTTTTAATGCATATGGAAGATTGCGCCAGCAAAGAGCTTTTGTTCTAATGGTAAGAAAAATACCGGTACCAACAAGGAGAATAAGCATTACAGGCCCCCAAACAAAAGTATCGATTTTGTCAAGTACGGCAGTAAGAGAATTTACAAAACTGTTCATATAACACCTCTTTCTAAAAAAATAGGGAATAATAAAGAAAATGGCGGTTACAGAATATTCCGTAATCGCCATTGTTTACTTAAATTATGATTAGTATATCAGAAATGTAAAATTATGGCAAGATAAAAAATCAGCCGTCTTATTAAAAAAATAAGACGGCTGATTTTTTTATAAATAGGTGGGAACAAATAATAAACAATGTATAAGCTGAAAGCTGCACACCCTCTCCAATAGGAATATTCAAAACAGCTATACATGTTAGTAAACTACAAGAGATATTGTAACATATATTTGGAAAATAGCAATATTTTTTTAACAAAATATGAAGAAAAATGCAAAAAACTTTACAATTTATTCATAATTGCAAGAGTAATTATAGATTAGTGCATTTAAAATTAGATATATTTTATAATTAAAAAGTTGTAAATATGTGAATTCGTTTGTGATTATAAAAATGATTCTATAGTATATTTTTAGATATTAACACACAATATGCGGTTTGTCTTCATAATATATAGTATAAGGTATATTATGCGTACTTAAAAATATATATTGGAGACACAAAATTATGACCTTTGATAATATCAAAAATTCAATTCGTATTCTTCCGGCACGACAGCTTAAAAATTATCTTGGTCGAAGAGATGTGCTGATTTTTGATTTACGGGATAAAAGTGATTATGATAAAGAGCACATTCCCGGAGCTGTTTGGATAGATATTGGTTTGTTGGAGAAAGATATAAGAAGAATATTTGCAAGAAGTTATATCACGAATGAGGATAGAGAGATTTTTAATAAAAAAGGTATCAGACTTATCATTCTTTATTGTGACAGGGGAAACCAAAGTATTTATGCAACAAGAGACCTTGCAAAACTTGGTTATCCCGTTGTCAGTCTGAATGGAGGGTTTGAAAAATACAGGAAAATAAAATATTAAAATGTAAATTTATTCAGTATTTTTTTAGGCAGCTAATTCTTTTTAGAATATATGGCTGCCTTTTTGCTTAAAAAAATTTCCCAAACATGGTAAATATATGTTAAGATAAACGCAAAGGTAAAAGTCAGAGACATGCTGTCTGCTATTTGTGAAAAGGCTGTATAAAGCGTTTGTAAATGCATTTTGCTGTGTTTTTGATTTTTATATCTTGCAATAAAATGATGCAAGGGTCAAAATACTTTTTGACTCGAATATCATAAAATAAAACAGATTGGATGAAAATGATGGACAAGAGATTTTTTAAAACCGGCAGACTGATAAAATTTATGTTGATTATGGTCGGTGTGATGTTTATTTTTGGACATGGAATGCAGGCAGATGCAAAACAGAAATTTGTTGTTGGATTTGATGCAAGTTTTCCACCGTATGGTTATCTTAGTGATGATGGAGAATACATAGGTTTTGATCTTGACCTTGCAGCAGAGGTTGCGAAAAGAAATGGATGGGAACTTGTCAAACAGCCTATTGACTGGGAAGCCAAAGATACTGAATTAAAGGTTGGAAACATAGATTGTATATGGAATGGTTTTACAATGAATGGCAGGGAAAAGCAGTATACATGGACGACTCCGTATGTTGACAATTCACAGATAGTCATTGTAAACAAAGATTCTGATATCAAAAAATTAAGTGATCTTAAAGGAAAGATTGTATGTGTGCAGTCTGATTCATCAGCACTTGCAGCTCTTAAAGGTGATGATGCGACTAAGGAGAATAAAGAACTTGCCGCTTCAATGAAGGAGATAACAGAAGTCGGCGATTACAATTCAGCGTTTATGAATCTTGAAAGCGGAATGGTTGATGCGATATGTATGGATATAGGTGTTGCGTCTTACAAGCTTGAAGCGTCAGGTGACAAGTACAAAATGCTTGATGAAAGACTTTCATCAGAAGAGTATGGTATCGGTTTCAAGCGTGGAAATACAGAGCTTCGTGATAAAGTTCAGGTAACTCTTCTTGAAATGCTTCAGGACGGAACATTTGATACTATAGTTAAAAAATGGAAACTTGAGGACAGTGCATGTTTGAGCCTTGATGACAAGACATATATTGACGGTGGCAGGGTTCCTGAGGTGGCAAAAATAACACCTGCTCCGCAGAAAACAGATGTACAGGAAACCGTAGCACCTGAAAGCACAAGTGCAAATACAGGTAAAAAAAGCTTTGCTAATATAGCATTGAGATTATCGGAAGGTATGGGAGCAACGCTTCTTATATTTGTTCTCACACTTGTATTTTCAATGCCGCTTGGACTTCCACTTACGGCTATGAGGATGTCTAAGATAAAGGTTTTGCAGTGGATAGCAAAGATATATATATCAATAATGCGTGGTACACCGCTTATGCTTCAGCTGCTTGTAGTGTTTTATGGTCCATATTATATTTTTAAGATTAAGCTTCCATATGAATATCGTTTTTACGCTGTTATTATAGGTTTTGCTTTAAATTATGCGGCTTATTTTGCAGAGATTTACCGTTCGGGAATTCAGAGTATACCGGTTGGACAGAGAGAGGCGGCAGAGGTACTCGGCTACAGCAGGGCAGGGACATTTTTCAAGATTATATTCCCTCAGATGGTAAAAAGAATAATGCCGCCTGTTACAAACGAGGTCATCACACTTGTAAAAGATACATCGCTTGCATTTGCAGTTGCATATACAGAGATGTTTACTGTTGCGCAGCAGGTATCCTCAAGCATGGCATCAGTTATGCCGCTTTTTGTGGCAGGTCTTTTCTATTATATATTTAACTTTATAGTGGCATATGCTATGGAAATGATAGAGAAAAAGCTTGACTATTACAGATAGAGAGGTCTACTGATAAAAGTTTAGATAACTATGATAAATACAGATAGTAACTTAGAGATATGTGAAAGGCTTGGATAAATATGAACATATTAGAAATGAATCACATCAGGAAAACTTTTGATGAAAAAACAGTTTTAAAAGATATAAGTTTAAGTGTTAAAGAGGGAGAGGTTGTATCTGTTATAGGGCCATCCGGTTCGGGAAAATCAACATTATTAAGATGTGCGACCTTTCTTGAGAAAGCAGATGGCGGAGATATATCTTACGGTGGTGAAGAAGTTGTGAAAAATGAGGGTGAAACAGCGTTTTACCCTGACAAGAGTGTAATTAGAAAAGCACAGCAGAATTTTGGCCTTGTTTTTCAGAATTTTAATCTTTTTCCGCATTATTCTGTTATAAAAAATATAACTGATGCACCGGTATGCAATCAGAAAAGACCAAAGAGCGAGGTGTTTGCCGAGGCAAGAGAACTTCTTAAAAAAGTAGGGCTTGAAGACAAAGAGAATGCATATCCATGTGAGTTGTCAGGAGGTCAGCAGCAGAGAGTGGCAATCGCAAGAGCACTTGCATTAAAACCTAAGATGCTGTTCTTTGATGAGCCTACATCGGCACTAGACCCTGAGATTACAGCAGGAATTTTAAGGGTTATGAAAAGTCTTGCAGAAGAAAAAATGACAATGGTTGTTGTGACACATGAAATTGAATTTGCAAAAGCTGTTTCTGACAGAGTTATTTTTATGGATGGTGGTGTTATTGTTGAAGAGGGAACACCGGAGGAAGTTATAGATGCACCTAAAAATTACAGAACACAGGAATTTTTAAAACGTCTTGGAATTTAAAATATTACAGTCAGAGCAAAATTTTATTGAATGGGAATAGGTTTATGAGATATATTAATATAGAAAAAGTTGAATCGGGAATGGTTCTTGCAAAAGAGGTTTTTGATGATGATGGAAGGGTTTTGCTTGCAGCGAATACTATACTTACTAAAGAATATATTATAAGACTTTCCATAAGAGGTTATCAGGGAGTTTATATTGAAGATGAGTTGTCAAGAGGAATCCAAATAGATGAAGTTATTTCGATTGAACTTAGAAATGAGGGTGCCAAGGCAGTCAAAGAGGGAAATATTGATTCGCTCAAATCAATAGCAAAAGATATTGTCAGTCAGCTTCTTGAGAAAGATAAGAGCATTTCGCTTGATATTAAAGATTTGAGGACATATGACAATTATACATACAAGCATTCGGTGAATGTTGCCGTCATATCAACAATTATAGGAATATATCTTTCATATGATGAAGAATCGTTGTATGAACTTTGTTTGGCAGCACTGATGCATGATATTGGAAAAACGAAGATAGACCCGGGAATTATCAATAAACCGGGCAGACTCAGCATGATGGAGTATAGAATAGTACAGGAACACGCGAGATATTCATATGATATATTGGATGAGAATTACCTTATTTCGGCGAGAACAAAACAGGCAGTGCTTCATCACCATGAGAATGAGGACGGAACGGGTTATCCGGACAGACTTGTCGGTGATGAGATACCACCATATGCTAAGATAATACATGTTGCGGATGTATATGATGCACTAACCTCAAAGCGTCCATACAAAAAACCGTATGCATTATCAGAAGCTATAGAATATCTTATGGGAGGAAGCAATGTTCTGTTTGACAGAAAGGCAGTTGAAGCATTTTTGGAGGCAGTACCTGTATATGCAAAAGGTATTGATGTGTTAATGACAAACGGAGAGAGAGCGATTGTGGTATCGAATACCTCCAATCCACTCAGACCTATAGTCAGACTTGTTGATAGCGGTAAGGATATTGACCTTAGTAACGATAAAGATTATATAAGTGTGACAATAGCGCCACATACTGTTGTTGAAAATGATTTCACATCGGTATATGAAAGGTTTGAGTTTGATTAGATGATGAAAGGCTGAACTGTTACAGATGGATGCCAAAGTGAACATCTTATTCTTGACTTTTTTTAAAATGCAATATAAAATGAACACATATGTTAAAGACTGAGATGGAGACAGTACCTTTTTGGGAAAGAGTACAGTGAGTCCGTGATGGTGAGAAACGGACATCTGACAAATTGGGAATATCACTCCTGAGTTGCAGGTGGAAAGCAGTTTTGTGAGTACGCTGAGCCGGTTCCTACCGTTATATAGGTCATGTATCTTGTTTGTATAGGATTTTGGCTGTTGTCATACCATAGGTTGTGAACAGTGGTGGATTTAGAGCAGACGATGTACATCAGAATAGGTGGTTTATGACAGCTTATGCTTTCATCCTGTTTGGGGATGGAAGCTTTTTTTAATTTATTTAAGAAAGGAAAATGATTATGTACGAAAAAGTTTCAACCGACTTAAATTTCGTCGACAGAGAGAAGAATGTCGGTAAATTCTGGCGTAACCAGCAGATTTTTGAAAAATCAATGAAAGCAAGAGAGGGTTGTCCTACTTATACATTCTATGACGGACCTCCTACAGCAAACGGAAAACCTCATATCGGTCATGTACTTACACGAGTTATCAAAGATATGATTCCTAGATATAAGACTATGAAAGGTTATATGGTTCCTCGTAAAGCAGGATGGGATACACATGGTCTTCCTGTAGAGCTTGAAGTTGAAAAGATGCTCGGTCTTGACGGCAAAGAGCAGATTGAAGAGTATGGTATGGAGCCATTTATCAAAAAATGTAAAGAGTCAGTTTGGAAATATAAAGGTATGTGGGAAGATTTCTCAGGTACAGTAGGTTTCTGGGCTGATATGGATAATCCATATGTAACATACGATGACAACTTCATTGAGTCAGAGTGGTGGGCATTAAAAGAAATCTGGAACAAGAAACTTTTATATAAAGGATTTAAGATTGTTCCTTACTGTCCTCGTTGCGGAACACCTCTTTCATCACAGGAGGTTGCACAGGGATATAAACTTGTCAAAGAACGTTCTGCAGTAGTACGTTTCAAGGTTAAGGATGAGGATGCATATTTCCTTGCATGGACGACAACACCTTGGACACTTCCATCAAATGTTGCACTTTGTGTAAACCCTGATGAGACATATTGCAAAGTAAAGGCAGCAGACGGATACACATACTATATGGCACAGGCGCTTCTCGACACTGTACTCGGCAAACTTGCAGACGAGGAGAACGGAGTAAAGGCATACGAAGTTCTTGAGACATTTGCAGGTAAAGAACTTGAGCACAAAGAGTATGAGCCTCTTTACGCATGTGCTAAAGAATGTGCAGACAAGCAGCATAAAAAGGGATTTTTCGTTACATGTGACACATATGTAACTATGTCAGATGGTACAGGTATCGTTCATATCGCGCCTGCATTTGGTGAGGATGATGCGAATGTAGGACGTAACTATGACCTTCCGTTTGTACAGTTCGTAAACGGAAAAGGTGAGATGACAGAAGAGACACCATTTGCAGGTCTTTTCGTAAAGAAAGCTGACCCAGAGGTATTAAAAGACCTCGATGCAAAGAAACAGCTTTTTGCAGCACCTAAGTTCGAGCACGATTATCCTCATTGCTGGAGATGTGATACTCCGCTTATCTACTATGCAAGAGAGTCATGGTTCATCAAGATGACTGAGGTAAGAGATGACCTTGTACGCAACAACAACACTGTAAACTGGATTCCTGATTCAATCGGTAAGGGACGTTTCGGAAACTGGCTTGAAAATATTCAGGACTGGGGTATTTCGCGTAACCGTTATTGGGGAACACCACTCAATATCTGGGAGTGTGAAGGCTGCGGACACCAGGAATCTATCGGAAGCCGTGCAGAACTTGCAGAAAGAAGTGGAAATCCTGATGATGCAAAGGTTGAACTTCACAGACCTTATATTGACGGTGTTACATTTAAGTGTCCTGACTGTGGTAAGACAATGAAGAGAGTACCGGAAGTTATCGACTGCTGGTTCGATTCAGGAGCAATGCCATTTGCACAGCATCATTATCCATTTGAAAATAAAGACTTATTTGAGGCACAGTTCCCTGCACAGTTTATCTCTGAGGCAGTAGACCAGACAAGAGGATGGTTCTATTCACTTATGGCAGAATCAACACTTCTGTTTAACAAAGCTCCTTATGAGAATGTTATCGTGCTCGGTCATGTTCAGGATGAGAACGGACAGAAGATGAGTAAGTCAAAAGGAAATGCAGTAGATCCGTTTGATGCACTTGATAAATATGGCGCAGATGCTATCCGCTGGTATTTCTATATAAACAGTGCTCCTTGGCTTCCAAACCGTTTCCACGGCAAGGCAGTTCAGGAAGGACAGCGTAAGTTCATGGGTACACTGTGGAACACATATGCGTTCTTCGTACTCTATGCGAACATTGATGAATTTGATGCAACAAAATATACACTTGATTATGATAAACTTTCCGTAATGGATAAATGGCTTTTATCAAGACTTAACAGCACTGTTAAGGAAGTTGATGAAAACCTTGCAGCATATCGTATTCCTGAGACAGCAAAAGCACTTCAGAGCTTTGTTGATGAGATGAGTAACTGGTATGTAAGACGTTGTCGTGAAAGATTCTGGGCAAAGGGCATGGAGCAGGATAAGATAAATGCTTACATGACACTGTATACAGCACTCGTGACAATCTCAAAGGCAGCAGCACCTATGATTCCGTTTATGACAGAAGATATTTACAGAAACCTTGTATGCACACTTGATGCAAGCGCACCTGAGAGTGTACATCTCTGTGATTTCCCTGAGGTAAATGAAGCGTATATCGATAAGAAGCTTGAAGAGGATATGGAGACTGTACTTGAAGCAGTTGTAATCGGACGTGCATGCCGTAATACAGCAAACATCAAGAATCGTCAGCCAATCGGAAAGATGTATGTAAAAGCTGATGCAGAGCTTTCAGAGTTTTATATGGATATCATTAAGGATGAGCTTAATGTTAAGGAAGCAGTTCTTACACAGGATGTAAGTGAGCTTACAACATACAGCTTTAAGCCACAGCTTAAAACTCTCGGACGCAGATTTGGAAAACAGATTAATGCCGTAAAAGAAATTCTTGCAGGACTTGACGGTCAGAAAGCAATGGCAGAACTCAATGAGAAAGGAAACCTCACTATTACAGTTGATGGAAATGAGGAAGTTCTTGAAAAAGACGACCTTCTTATCGAGGCAGCACAGATGGAAGGATATATTTCAGATACAGACCGTGGAATAACAGTCGTACTTGATACAAACCTTACACCTGAACTTATTGAGGAAGGATTTGTCCGTGAGGTTATCAGTAAAATTCAGACAATGCGTAAAGATGCAGGCTTTGAAGTAATGGATCATATCCGTGTGTCAATGCAGGATAATGAAAAGATAGCCGGTATTGTACAGAAGAACGAAGAACAGATTAAGTCAGAAGTTCTCGCAAATGAAACTAAGTATGACGGAGCTGTAGGATTCACAAAAGAGTGGAACATTAACGGGGAGAAAGTTACATTTGGTGTAGAGAAGTTATAAACCGAGAAAAAATGTAAAAAAGTAACGGTTTAGCTTTGTATTTCCTAAATTTATAAGCATAGCTGAATTGTTGTCATAAAAAATAGAAAATCCGACTTACGGTCATAGATGGTGTATCAGATACTATTAGAATGACCTGTAAGTCGGATTTTTTAACACTATCAAGGAAGTCCACAAGTCCATTCTGATATGCTGCGATAGCAGCTAATAGTGTTATGAGCAAGTAGCAAAGTGGATTGCGAATATCCGCTTGACTAATAATTGTTCTTCTTATTTATAATGTTATTATTTGTAATAAGAAACCAAATCGGATAAAGGTATACGAGTTTCTTCATGACGCGTTAAAGAAGCTGGTTTTTCATCTGAATATCCAATTGCGAGAATATTTACAGGTTCAAGATTATCCGATAAATTAAAATCTTCTTTTATTACATCTGGTTTGAAATAACATATCCATACACTGCCAAGACCAAGTTCTGTTGCTTCTAACATCATATGGTCAGTTAAGATTGATGCATCTATGTCCGTTGTCTGTTTGTTATCAAATGGTCTTTTCCATGCAATAGAATGGTCGCTGCAAACGATGATAGCAAGCGGGGCATTATAAATATTGGCAGCTTTACTGATTTTATCAAGTCCCTCTTTTTCCTGTATCACAAGCAGGCGGACAGGTTGAAGATTTGCTGCTGTTGGTGCAATATGTGCGGCTTCTAATATCTTGTCTAATTTTTCGGGTTCGACATTTTGACTGTTATAACTGCGTACAGAATAACGCTTTTTTGCAATATCTAAAAAATTCATTTTAATCCTCATTTCTACACACATTTTTTATGTGATTAGATTTGTGTCAGGTGTGTGCAGACACAAATCTTGTGTGTGAAAAATAGATTTTTCACATTATTGTTTATTTGACCGGTCTATATTATAATTATATGAAAAACAATCAGAATGACAAGAATGTACTTTTTGGGAATATACTATCTAAAAAGTAAGTAAGGAGTTGACAGATATGGATGTTGAATGTAAAAATAAGATTAATTGTCCGGTTGAGGCAACAATAAAATTGATTGGTGGAAAATATAAGGCGGTCATTTTATGGCATTTGATGAACCAGACATTGCGTTACAGTGAAATTCATAAAAGAGTTTCAAATGCGACAGACAAAATGCTTACTCAGCAGTTAAGAGAAATGCAGAGAGATGGGTTGATAAATAGAAAAGTTTATCCTGTTGTCCCGCCTAAGACGGAATATTCATTGACAGATTTTGGAAGAACGCTTTCGCCGATACTTGATGCTATGTGTAAATGGGGGAATGATTATCTTGAGGATAAATGAAATGGCGTGTAAAAAATAATCATAGCTTTATAATGAAATATTGTGGGATAATATAAAAATCTCAAAATGCAGAATGATATAGAAAATGAAAGTGGGTAAGTTTATGGGAAAAGTAATAAGTATAGGAAATCAGGGATTCGATACAATAAGAGAAAAAAAGTGCTTTTTTATTGAGAAGACTTTTGCATGGGAGATAAAAAGGAGGATGTAAAACAATGGTATGACGGTTTTACATTTGGGGGGCATCGTGACATATATAATCCATGGTCAATAACTAACTATCTGAAAGAAAAAAAGTTTCGTCCATACTGGGCATCTACAAGTTCAAATGGAATGGTTGGAAAACTTATACGGAAAGTGTCGGTTAATTTAAAAGAAAAGATGGAAGATTTACTTAATGGTCGCTATATTGTTGTAAATTTCGATGAACAGATTGTATTTGAACAATTGGATTATAATGAAAGTGCAATTTGGAGTCTTTTGCTTGCCAGTGGATATTTGAAGGTGGAAGATGTTGATTATCGTGGAATAACATTAGAGCCATGGTATAAATTAAATATCACTAATCTTGAAACGGTAAGTATGTTTTTGAACATGTTTAAAGGATGGTTTGAGAGTTCTGATGCAAACTATAATGATTTTATAAAGGCTTTGTTGAGAGGAAATCTAAAGGAAATGAATATTTATATGAATGATGTGGCACTTGCAACATTTAGCAGTTTTGATACGGGAAGACAACCATCACATAGAAGCCAGCCAGAGCGTTTTTATCATGGTTTTGTTCTTGGACTATTAGTTGAGCTGCGTGAACGATATGAGGTGAAGTCAAATCGTGAAAGTGGATATGGAAGATATGATGTTATGCTTGTGCCGCGGTATTTAACGGATGATGCTGTCATTTTAGAATTTAAAGTACATGAGCCTGACGAGGAAAAGACACTTGAAGATACTGTGCATGCGGCTCTAAAATAAATCAGAGAAAAAAATTACGATGCAGAATTATTAAATAGGGGGATAAAAAAAGAAAATATACGTCATTACGGTTTCGCATTTGAAGGAAAGAAAGTATTGATAGGCGGAGATTGATTTAGCTCGAAAAATGTACTTATGAACTTTATTTCAAAGAATAAATGGGAAAAATTGACATTATACAAGTTGTGTATTATGTCAATTTTTTTGGTTATATATTTAATAAAATTGCATTGTAAATATATATTAATTTAGATTCCAAGTTCTGAGACAACGGATTTAAGTTGTTCCCATTCCTCAATGTAGGCGGCAAGAGTTTCTTTTCCATTATCGGTTATCTTGTAATATTTTCTTGTAGGACCACCGGACTCATTTCCATAATAAATGTCAGCAAAACCATCATTTTTTAAGCGGCGCAATATGGCATAAAAAGTGCTGCTGTTTACTTCAGGAAACAAAATATTCATTTCATGCATAAGATTGTAGCCATAATAATCCTGTTGTGATAATTTGTGCAGAAGGCACATTTCAAGAACGCCTTTTTTTATCTGTGCGCTGATTTTTGTATTCATATTAATCTCCATTTTTAATAGTTATTTTTTGATTTAATATAAGTATATATCAAAAAAGGTATCATTGTAAGCAGACATATAAAATAGGCATTAAATGTATAGGATTTAGCTGCAATAATCAAGGTATCTGCATTTTTGAGATGTTCAATGTAAGCAAAAAGTGAACTTATAAGTGAAACATTTTGCATTGTGATAAAAAACATTGATGTTTTTCCGGTAGTCAGCTTAAAAAGCGAATACGATGTAAAAACAAATAATATCGCAATCAGTAAATAAGCAGAAGGCATGAAATACTTTTCAAAAAATAGGATTTGTGATTTGTTTACAAGTGTTGGTACAATCTTGAATGAAACAATATGTAGTAAAGTTACTAAAAGCAATATGCCTGTCTGCATGAAGGCAAATATAGTTTTATCTGCTGTCGAATTGTCACAGATACCAATCATAAGATTGCTTCCTGAGAAGAACCATATAAAAACAGATGCAATTACAATAATAGTGCAAGAAGATAATTTAACAGGTAAGGTAAACACTGAAACAAAAATTGCAATGATACATAATATTAGTAAAGTCATCTTTCTGCGATAGACTGCATTTTTCTGTTTTTGTCCTGAAATCTCATCTTTCAAAGACTCGGCTACATTTTTAGGTGAGCCGTATTCGTTGATGATTTCATTATCAGAGCTTCCGTTTTTTCGTGCATCTTGAAAATTATGTTTTAAGTCTTTAAGTGTTTCGGTAATATCGTGTGAACTGAAATTCCAAAACATGGCATTTTTAGTAGCGATTAAAAATTTTTCCTGTATATTCATATTTTCCCTCTTTTCTGCACACATTTTTCCTGTTTGTCATATCAAGCTTGTGCAAGTGTGCACAGACACAAACTTGTGTGTCAAAAATTTGTTTATGATGTTATTATAACAACTATTGTTTAAAAGTCAATAGTAATAAATAATAGTTATTTATATCTCTGCGATAAAGCAGTCACAGCAAAAATAACATTATATATTTTATTAAGAATTACTTAAAAATAATTTTATATATGGTTTTTATAAATAAATTTATGTATAATAAAGTGTAAAGGAAATGTGTCAAAAACAAGTCGGCTTAATTGTTTTTTGGTATTTTTTAGGATAGGGGGGGAGATACATATATGGCGGAAAAAAATGTACTTATGACCTTTAAGAGATACGAAAAAAAGTATCTTTTGACAAGAGATAAGTATGAGAAGTTTCGTGGGGAAGTTGACAGGCACATGCAGGTGGATGAATTTGGTCTTGATACCATAAACAACATTTATTATGATACCGGGCAGTATGACATGATTCGGGAATCTATAGAAAAGCCTGTTTATAAGGAGAAAATCCGACTGCGGGGTTATGGTGATATAAAAAGCGGGGATACGGTTTATCTTGAACTAAAGAAAAAATACAGGGGAATTGTTTATAAGCGCAGAGCAGCCATGAAACTTGAAGAAGCATATAAGGCTGTGACAGCAGGTTGTATAGAAAAAGCTGACACTCAGATTCTTAGAGAACTCGATTATGTTTTGTCATTTTATAAACCTGAGCCGAAAGTGTATCTGGCATATGACAGGGTGGCATTATATGATAAGAAAGGCAGTGACCTTCGTGTCACATTCGATTTTAATATAAGATACCGCACAGATGACCTTGATATGTCACATGGCGATTATGGAGAGTATATTATGACGGATGACAGTGTCTTGCTTGAGATAAAAGCTTCGGCGGCATATCCGTTTTGGCTTATAAAACTTTTGGAGAACTTGGAGATATATCCGATTTCTTTTTCAAAATATGGAACTGTATATACGCAGAATAATATACATAAGTGGAGGGATTATGTTTAATACGATTTTAAATCTTACGGCAAATTCGCTTACATTTAGCACTGCAGTTAAATGTACGGGAGTCTCATTGGTTTTGGGATTTGTGGTAGCATTGTGCTATGCATTTACCGGAAAAACAACTAAAAACTTTTTTGTTTCGCTGGTTATACTGCCGGCTATGGTTCAGACAGTTATAATGCTTGTCAATGGAAATCTTGGAACCGGAGTGGCGATTGTCGGGGCGTTCAGTCTTGTGAGGTTTCGCTCGATACCGGGCACAAGCAGAGAGATAAGCAATATATTTTTTGCCATGGTGGTAGGACTTGCTACGGGCATGGGTTATATTACATATGCCGCATTCATAACGGCATTTATTGTTGTTGTAATGCTTGTCATATATGCAGTTCCGTTCTTTAAGGGCGAAGAAAATATGAGAAACTTGAAGATAACTATTTATGAAAATCTTGACTATACTGAAATTTTTGATGATATTTTTGAAAAGTATCTGAAAAAAGTTGAGATGCAAAATGTTAAAACCGTAAATATGGGAAGTATGTATCAGCTTCACTATTACATAGAATTTAAAGATAATAGTAAAGAAAAGGAATTTATTGATGCGATAAGATGCAGAAACGGAAATCTTACGGTTGTGTGTGGACGGATTGTACAGCAGGCAGAACAGCTTTAAAACGGAAATGAGGGATTTTATGAGAAAAGAAGAATTATTTAGGAAAATGAAATGTAAAGGTAAAAAGATATTTGCAATGTCAATTGCGGCAGCAGTTTTTATGTCAGCGCTTACAACAGGTTATTCCTGTGATAAGGTAAATGTGTCAGCGGCAAAGAAGAAAATATCAACTGTAAAAATTGGCAAAGCTGTTGTTACGACAGCGAATGGAAAAGTGGCAGTATCAAAGAAAAATAAAACAATCACACTTAACCAAAGCGGCACATATACATTCAAGGGAAATTTTGGCTCTTACAGAATTATTATGAACAAGAGACAGCTGAATGTGACTGTCCGTTTGAATGGGGTTACAATGAGTAGTTCAAAGACAGCATGTATTTACAACACAAAAAAATCTGCCGGCCTGCATATACAGCTTGTGAAAGGAACAAAAAATGTCTTGACGGGGCCGGCTGCATTCCCGGAGGTTACAGGAAAGACAGGAAGCAAAAAAATATCTCCCGACGGAGTTATCATGAGTGACGGAAATTTGAAAATATGGGGCAGTGGCAGTCTTAATGTAAAAGATACATCGTCAAACGGCAATGCCGTAGACAGTAAAAAAGATATAAGTATCACATCAGGAAATATATTTATTACATCGAAAAACAGTGGAATACATGCAGATAATGTAAATATCAGCGGCGGAGATATATCGGTGACTTCATCAGACACCGGAATAAAGGCATCGCAAAAAGTTACGGTAGATGGCGGAAGCGTACTTGTAGATGCTGTTGACAAAGGCATTCAGGGAAGAAGCGGTGTGACAGTTAAAAAAGGAAGTATAAGTATAAAAACAAGAAAAAGTTCAAATACAAAGTTTGAAGATTTCAGAGGTATTGCGGCAGGACGTTCAGGAAAAAGCGGTAAAACTGCTGTTTCTGCGGATATAAACATATCAGGTGGCAAGATAAGCATAAATTCATACGGTGATTGTATTCATGCGAGTGCCAATGTAAATATAACTGACGGAACTTTAAGCCTTACAAGTACAGCGGATCATGGAATAAGAGCAAAAAAGACATTGAGCATTAAGTCTTCGGTTAACATTTCGATTTCATCCAAAAAGAAAAAGGTTAAAGCAGAGAGTAAAAACATTGCATCTAATATAAATCTTTAAAATGATACAGATAAATTAAACACAAAACAAAAACAGCCTTACCAAATCAGTAAGGCTGTTTTTGTCTTTAAAGAAAAAAGAGGATTGAACCGACAGTAAAAACTATCGGTTCATGAAAAAATAATGTAAAAAAATTGTGTACTTAATATTTTAAGTACGGTACAAAAAGGAGTTGGTCTGCAGCAGAGGGAGCTACTACAGACCCAAATGAAAAAAATGAAAAAGAATCTATCTCAAACATAAGTCAATAAGCTAAATTATTTTTGTCGAAACAGGTGACAAAAATAAGAATCATCTTACTCGGTAATTCCTACCTTTGTTTTCCTCACCCGCTTCATTTATGTTTATGAATACATTATACAAAGGAATTGTGTTTCTTTTGTGTTTCATTTATGAAGTGATTGTGAAAAACAGAGCTTAATTCTAAACAAAATCTAAAAAAACACCGACAAAACAGGTATTTTTTGTCGGTGTTTTTAAAGAAAGACTTTTTTGATTTGTGCATGTTATTTGCACAAGATAAACGCCTATGCATTTATTAGATTATAGGTTATTAAATCTGACCGTATTTTTTAAGAACTGCCTGAATGCGTTCTGTCGGATTTAAAAGGTCACTGATTGACTGGTCATGATTGAGTGTATCAATAAGGAGTGCTACATATTTGCTCATATCAACATTTATATAGTAATCTCTTTTGAGAACTTCCTCAGGCTGATATACAAGGTTTGTTGTAAGAACCTTATCGATAAGTCCTTTTTCATGAGCCTCATCAAATTTTTCCATTCCATTTGTGAAAAGACCAAATGTAGCTGCAACAAATATACGATTAGCTTTTCTTCTTTTTAATTCAGTTGCAACATCTATCATGCTTTCGCCTGAAGAAATCATATCGTCGATGATAATAACATCTTTTCCTTCAAGGTCTGAACCGAGAAATTCATGTGCGATAATAGGATTTCTTCCGTCAACAATCTTGCTGTAATCACGGCGTTTGTAGAACATTCCAATATCAATACCAAGAACATTTGCATAGTAAACGGCACGTCCCATAGCTCCCTCATCAGGACTGATAACCATAAGATGGTCAGTGTCGATTTTGAGGTCATCAACATTTTTAAGAAGTGCTTTAATGAACTGATATGTCGGCTGAACTGTTTCAAAGCTCTTTAAAGGAATTGCATTCTGTACACGAGGGTCATGTGCATCAAATGTGATAATGCTTTCAACGCCCATCTGTGTAAGCTCCTGAAGGGCAAGAGCACAATCCAAAGATTCGCGGGCACTTCTTCTGTGCTGACGGCTTTCATATAAGAAAGGCATTATAACAGTGATTCTTCTTGCTTTTCCACCGACGGCAGCAATAATACGCTTTAAGTCCTGATAATGGTCATCAGGAGACATATGATTTGTCTGACCGCATACAGTGTAAGTTAAATTGTAATTACATACATCTACTAAGAGATATAAGTCCTGACCTCTAACTGACTCCCTGATGATACCTTTTGCCTCACCTGAACCAAATCTAGGGCAGGCAGAGTCGATTATGAATGACTCTCTGTTGTATCCGGCGAAAGAAGCGGCAGTTGCATGTTTTGCAGCTCTGTCGTTTCTCCAGTCAACAATATAGTCATTGACCCTTTTTCCCATATCTCTACTGCTCTCAAGGGCAAGAATACCAAGAGTACCGTAAGGGATTGTTTCAGCTAATTTGTCATGTCGTTTCATAATAGTTTGTCCTCCATAATGTATTTGGATAAAGGAAAATAAAATATTTTCCAAGGTTAAGAGATAGCAATTTTAATGCGTATGTCATCACCGGCAATCATATAAAAGTTATAATATCCGGTAAAACGTGAAAAAATACGCTCACTGTACCGTTCTCTCAGTTCTTGAAATGAGAGATTGGTTGAAATAATTGTTGATTTCTGATTCATATGTCTTTCTTCTATAAAATAATACAACTGTGATGTTGTAAAACCATTTGCAAGTTCTGTGCCAAGATCATCAATGATGAGCAGTTCACAGTTTAGAATATATGAGATTTGTTCGTTATTTAAATATTCATCAGTTTTGTAGAACTTATTTTTTTCTAAAATATCAAAAAGCTGTAAAGAAGTCAAGTATACAACGGTATGCGAGGTGTCTAAGAGCTCCTTTGCAATGCAGTGTGTGAGGAAAGTTTTTCCAACACCTGTCTCGCCGTAAAATATAAGATTGTCGTATGCTGTATCAAAATGCTTGACAAAATCCAGACAAACCGCTTTGACTCTGAGAATATTTTCTCTAGCCGTAAGTGATAAATTTTCGACAATATGCTTGTTATCATAAAAAGCGGGATTGAATGTATCAAAATTTTCTTTTTCAAGTATATCAGCAAGATTTGAATTTTGGTATAACGAGGTAATCTCGTACTGTTTAAGACAGTGGCATGGTTTGTTGTCTATGTAGCCGGTATCTTTACAGTCTTTGCATGAATAAATCGGTGATAGAAAATCTGCGGGATAACCGTTTGCCAGCAGTAATTCTGTCTTTTTATTGATAAGTTCGTCTTTTTTTGCACGGTAAGCTTTTTCGTCAAGCTTTTCGTCAGGGTTTAAAAGCTCCATGCGTGCCTGATTGGTAGAGAGATTGATGATTTCGTTTTGAATATTCCTCAATTCCGGAATTTTTTCATAGAGCTTCTCATATCTCGAAGCAACAAGGCGTTTATTTTTTAAACGCAGCTGGTCATACTTATACATAATATCACGATATTGAGTGTTTGATAATCCCATAAATCTCCCTCCGTATTTAAATCAGCAGTCATTTGTCTGTTTAGATTTGTTTACCTGTTTAGCAGTTTTCTCTCCAGTTCACTTATCTCAGCGTGAGAAGTATCTCTTTGCTGGAAAGTATTAAACTGGTTCTTTTTTATATAGCTGCCGCCTGAATTGTTTGCGTTGTATCTGTAATTTTTCTGGCTGTTATTGCTTTTCTCGGATTTATGTTTAGCATATATCTCGTCGGCTTTTTCAACATCAAGCAAAGTTTTTATGCCGGACTTATGCCAGTTGTCGAGTATTCCCTCGGTATATTTAAAATCAGCTTTCTGTATTTTGAGCATCGTTCGGTTGCATGCTTCTATTATTACACTTAAATCGATCATCCATTCTTTCTGCCAGCGTTCAACGAACTGCTTTTCTATGATAGCAAGCGGTCTGCCAAGTCCGAAAGCTTTTGATATGGCAGTGTATGCTGTATTGTAATCGGTAGTAACTTTTTTGGCATCTTCGGGTGATTTTACACCCTGTTCGTGCCATGAAAGTGCAACTGCCTGTATATAATTTGAGTTGCTTTTTCCGAGTGAAATACAATAGTCATATAGATGAATCAATAATTCGGATGAGAAATGCAGCGTACCATAAAGATATGATATAAGTTCAATTTCATTTGACTTAAAAGGACGTTCAAGAAATGACTGGATTGCCTGAAGCGCAAATTGAAAATCCTGATTTGCTGCTAATTCTTTTCTTTGTTCGGCAGATACGGAAACAGAATTGACAGAGTCAGATTTCTTTTCTTTGGATGAAAAAGGAATCTGTGATGTGCTTGCAATGTCTTCGGCGGTATCATCAATATATGAAGCTGATTTTGAAGCTTGATAGACATCGTCGGGGTTAAGCATCTGAATAGAAGAAATCTGTTCGGTGACATTGTCAAGAGTAATCTTTATAAGTCCCTTTTTTTCCCAATGCTGCAAAGCACGAATAATATCTCTTTCAGTGCTGTCTGTTTTATCTGCAAGAAATGGTATGGAAATGTCGATGCCGCCGGACTGTATACATTTTGACAGATATAGATATACCTTTACATAACTGCCGTTTGCATCCAACATAAAATGTTCAATGAATGCATTGCTTATCACTGTATTCTGTTGAATATATCCGGTACATGATAAAACATTTTCCATTATAATTTATAATCCTCATTTCTGTATTTTTGTATGTTTTGAAATCCTATGTGTTATTAAGTCCACCGTAAATGTATTTTAGCATGTTTTAAAAATGTTTCAAGTCATAGCTTGAAAACAGTTATGTCTATTAAAAAAATGTGGATAATGTTGAAAATGTGGAAAAAAGTTTTAAATGGCTTAAAATAGCATGTTTAAGTGTAGTACAAAACATAAAAATATCCACAATGGATTGTGAAGAATTATCAACAATCAATTGTGGATAATGTGGATAACTATTTTTGAACGAGTGATTCGCCTATGGTTACTACATTTCCGGCACCCATAGTTATCAACAAGTCACCGTCGATACATTTTTCCTGTAAAAATTTTTCGATTTCATCAAAAGATGGAAAATAGTACGCCTTTTTTCCAAGTTTAGCAAGTTCATCCTGAAGTGTTTTTGATGAAATATCTCCCGGGTCCTGCTCTCTTGCTGCATATATATCGGCGAGAACGATGTTTTCAGCATTTGAGAGTGCAGCAGCAAATTCTTTGAGAAGTGCTCTTGTTCTGCTGTATGTGTGCGGCTGGAATACACACCAGAGGTGTTTGTGTGGATATTTTTGAGCCGCTGTAAGTGTAGCTGTAATCTCAGTTGGATGATGTGCATAATCATCAATAACAGTTACACCGTTGAATGTACCTTTAAGTTCAAAGCGGCGTTCAGTTCCGACAAAATCTGAGAGTCCGCTTAAAATAGAAGCTTCGTCTATTCCGTAATATTCGGATAATGCGATTGCCGCTAAAGAATTTGATATGTTATGTTTTCCTACTACATTAAGTTTTACCTGCATATCTGTTTTCTGACCGTTTCTTACAAGTGTATAGCAGCCATGTCCTTTTTCGTCAAAAGAAATATCAGCAGCCGCATAGTCACAATCCTGTTCAAGTCCGAAAGTGATGACCTTGCATGGCAGACCGTCTATAATCTCGTTTAATTTGTCAATATGTTTGTTTATGACAAGAACACCGTTTTCAGGTATGAGTTCCGCAAATTTTCGGAATGAATGTCTTATGTCATCTATATCCTTGAAAAAGTCAAGGTGGTCGGCGTCTACATTCAGGATAATTCCGGCAGTAGGATGAAATTTAAGAAAACTGTTTGTGTACTCACATGCTTCAGTGATAAAGTTTTCTGAATGGCCTATGCGGATGTTTCCGCCTATAGCGTCAAGAATACCGCCTACGGAGATTGTAGGGTCTTTTTTTGCCGCAAGAAAAATCTGTGACAGCATGGAAGTTGTAGTGGTTTTTCCGTGTGTTCCTGAAATGCCGATTGCATTTGGGTAGTTCTTCATGACCTGACCTACCATCTCAGCTCTCTCCATCATAGGAATGCCGAGTTCTTTGGCACGGATAAATTCAGGATTGTCAGGGTGAATAGCCGCTGTATAGACAACCAGGTCAATGTCATCAGTGATATTTTCTGTTTTCTGTCCGTATATAATATTTATACCTGTGCTTTCGAGATGCTTTGTGATTTTGCTTTCTTTTATATCTGAACCACAGACATTGAAATTATTTTCATGGAGCAGCTGAGCAAAACCGCTCATACTGATTCCGCCGATGCCTATGAAAAATACTTTGCATGGATTATTAAGATTTATTTGGTACATAATGCCACCGTCCTATCTGTTTTAATAAGTTATTACTCATTATATTATAAACATTGGCTGGAAAAATACAATTGCAAAATGAAAATGTAACAAAAATATAAATTATTTGTAATTAAAATAATGTTTCACTGGAATATGAACACAGTTCATAATTTCTATATGAATACAAAATATTGAGTAAAAATATTGCAGTCCGTATATATAGTGTATTAACGGCGTGAAAGCAGTATTTTTGTGTAAAATTTGGCAAAAATAACAAAAAAATGTCTGAAAAATTTGCTATATTTGTTCACATTTTGTTCATGTTGTGTTATAATAAAAAGCACATTAGATGAATATACTATATTGTCACATTAAATTGAGGCATATGGTATACCTGTTAGAAATTTTGTAAATGGTCATATGTTCATATTCGGGACAGGCAGTACATGACTGTATATATATGAATTTCAAACGAATAAATATAAAAGGGGTGATAGTGTGATTAAGAAAGAAATGATAGCTATGTTATTAGCGGGAGGACAGGGTTCCCGCCTTGGCGTCCTTACTGCTGACGTTGCGAAACCGGCAGTTGCCTTTGGAGGAAAGTATAGAATTATTGATTTTCCACTCAGTAACTGTATCAATTCAGGAGTAGATACAGTAGGTGTTTTGACACAATATCAGCCGCTTAGGCTGAACACACATATCGGAATAGGTATTCCGTGGGATTTGGATAGAAATGTAGGTGGTGTTTCAATACTGCCGCCTTACGAGAAGAGTGCAAGCAGTGAGTGGTATACAGGAACAGCAAATGCTATATATCAGAACTTAAAATATATGGAGTATTATAATCCTGACTATGTACTTATCCTTGGTGGAGACCATATCTATAAGATGGATTATGAGGTCATGCTTGACTTTCACAAGGCAAATAAAGCAGATGTCACACTTGCAACGATTCCGGTTCCTATTGAAGAAGCGAGCAGATTTGGTGTAGTGATAACAGATGACAACGGAAGGATTCGGGAGTTTGAAGAAAAACCTGAACATCCAAGAAGCAATCTTGCTTCGATGGGTATTTACATATTCTCATGGCCGGTTCTTAGAGATGCTCTCATAAAGTTAAAAGACCAGCCGGCATGTGATTTCGGTAAACATATCATTCCTTATTGCCACGAGCAGGACAAGCGTATCTTTGCATATGAGTACAATGGTTATTGGAAAGATGTCGGAACGCTTGGAGCATATTGGGAAGCTAATATGGAACTTATCGACCTTATTCCTGTATTCAACCTTTACGAGGAGTATTGGAAGATTTATACAAAGAGTGATAAGATTCCGCCACAGTTTATCGCAGAAGAGGCTTCAATCGACAGAGCCATCATAGGCGAAGCGTCGGAGATATACGGTGAAGTCAGCAATTCAGTTATCGGCTCAGGTGTTTATATTGCACCGGGAGCAGTTGTCAGAGATTCGATTATTATGGGTTCTTCCTATATAGATGAGGGAACGGTTATAGATAAGTCGATTATAGCTGAAAACGTAAAAGTAGGAAAGAATTGCAAACTTGGTGTCGGTGAAGAAAAACCGAACAATTACAAACCTGACGTATATGCGTTTGGACTTTGTACCATCGGAGAGGACAGTGTTATTCCTGACGGTGTAAGTATAGGAAAGAACACAGCAATATCAGGAAAAACTGAACTTAGTGATTATCCGAATGGATTACTCGACAGTGGCGAAACTTTGATTAAGGCAGGTGATAAGGTATGAGAGCAATAGGAATAGTGCTTGCTGGAGGAAACAGCAGCAGAATGAAAGAATTATCCAATAAGAGAGCTGTGGCAGCTATGCCTATAGCCGGTGGATTTAGAAGCATTGATTTTGTTCTTAGCAATATGAGCAATTCACATATACAGAAAGTAGCTGTATTTACACAGTACAATGCAAAATCACTCAACGAACATCTTAACTCATCAAAATGGTGGGATTTTGGACGTAAACAGGGTGGATTGTATGTATTTACACCGACTACCACACCGAGCAACAGCTATTGGTACAGAGGAACGGCAGATGCCATTGCGCAGAATATTGATTTCTTGAAATCAAGCCATGAACCATATGTAGTTATAGCATCAGGAGATGGTATATATAAGATGGATTATGCGAAAGTGCTCGAGTACCATATTGCTAAAAAGGCAGATGTTACTATTGTTACATCAACGGTTGATGAGAGAGACGACCCAAGCAGATTTGGTGTGATAAAGACAGATGCAGACGGAAGAGTTACTGATTTTGAGGAGAAACCGATTACAACAGACGGGCATCAGGTTTCGACAGGAATATATGTCATAAGAAGACGCCAGCTCATAGAACTTATTGAAAAAGCTGCCGAAGAAGAAAGACATGATTTTGTAACAGACATTCTTATCAGATACAAGAACATAAAAAAGATTTATGCATATAAAATGGATACATATTGGAGCAACATAGCATCAGTTGATTCCTATTATAATACAAACATGGACTTCCTTAAAAAAGATGTCAGGGATTATTTCTTCAGACAGTATCCTGATATATATTCAAAAGTAGAAGATTTACCTCCGGTTAAGTACAATCTTGGTTCAAGTGTTAAAAACAGTCTTCTTTCAAGCGGATGTATAATAAACGGTTCTGTAGAGAATTCAATCTTGTTTAAGAAAGTATATGTTGGAAACAATTGTACAATTAAAAATTCGATTATCTTAAACGATGTATATATAGGAGACAATACGCATATTGAGAACTGTATAGTTGAGAGCAGAGATACGATAAGAGCCAACACCAATTATGTAGGTGAAAACGGACAGGTGAAAATAGTTATTGAAAAAAATGAGAGATATGCATTATAATAAGTAGAAAGTTAGACACATCATGGTATTTTGCCATGGTGTGTTGTAAGTTTTTAGACTAAAATTTATTATTTATTACAGCCAAAGGGGGTTAGGACGTGCAGATAACTGACATAAGAGTGCGCAAGATTACAAAAGAAGGAAAAATGAAAGCAGTTGTCTCAGTTACATTTGATGAGATATTTGTTGTTCATGACATAAAAGTCATTGAGGGGGAGAAAGGATTGTTTATTGCGATGCCGAGCAGACGTTCAGGAGACGGAGAGTATCGCGATATAGCTCATCCTATAAATTCTGAAATGCGTGATAAGCTTCAGAAAGAGATACTTGAAAAGTATGAGGAAGCAGTTAAAGAGAATGACACAGCGGAATAAATTAAATAGTGATTGAAGTGAAAATTACTAAAAGCATCGCGGAAAAACGGTGCTTTTTGTGCATTATGGAGAAAAACGAAAAAATAAATAAAAAAGTGCAAAAATACTTGCAAAAGAACTCGAAACAGTGTATACTAGCAACTGCTGTGACATTGATAGCGATGAAGCGTGAGGTTGCTGCCAATACGGCAGGTTTTCCGTGGAGCGAATGTCAAGTTAGGAAACTGGCGACAAGTCACTGTACAACAATTTGATATCTGTATATGTAACATTAGGATACATATTTAGATAAGGCGGGATTTCTGCGGCTTAATTGTAAACCATAGCAGGAAACACCCGGATAAGTGTACAGTCACCACTTGTTCCGCTGAAATTAGCAGACTTGGCGAAAAGCCAGATCAGTATGTCTGCAAAAGTGCGAAAAGGAGGCGGCTTTTTTTATGGCAACAAATGTAATGAGAATTACACTTAAAGCGTATGACCACAATCAGATCGATCATGCTGCTGGAAAGATTATTGAGACATTGAAGAAAAACGGGGCAAAGGTAAGTGGTCCTGTACCTCTTCCAACAAAGAAGGAAGTAGTTACAATTCTTCGTGCTGTTCATAAATATAAAGATTCCAGAGAGCAGTTCGAGCAGAGAACTCATAAGAGACTGATTGATGTTATCGCTCCTACACAGAAGACTATCGAAGCTCTTACAAAAATGGATATTCCTTCTGGCGTAGCAGTCAATCTTAAAATGAAAGAAAAATAATTCTGAGAATTATTACTATTTAAAAATGAGTAAGTCCTTAGGGTTTATATATAAATCGCGTAATATGCGGTTCGAGTTTTTGGTTTACGAACTTGCACATTATAGACCATCTAGGATGATTTCAATCTTATAATAAGAAGATTTGAAATCCGCTGTAGATTAACAGGAGGTGCAAAACAATGAAGAAAGCTATTTTAGCTACAAAGGTCGGTATGACACAGATCTTTAATGAAAACGGAGTTTTAACTCCAGTCACTGTACTTCAGGCTGGTCCTTGCTATGTAACACAGGTAAAGACAGTTGACAATGACGGATACAGTGCAGTTCAGGTAGGTTTTGTTGATAAGAAAGATAAAGTTATCACAAAAGATGCCGCAGGTAAAAAAGAAATCAAGAGAAGTCATGGTGTTAATAAGCCATTACAGGGACATTTTGCAAAAGCTGGTGTTTCTGGAAAGAGATATCTGAAAGAATTCAAGTTTGAGAACGCTGAAGAGTATACACTCGGTCAGGAAATCAAGGCTGATATCTTTGAAGCAGGCGACAAGATTGATGCAACAGGAACTTCAAAAGGTAAAGGATTCCAGGGCGCAATCAAGAGACATGGTCTTCACAGAGGACCTATGGGACATGGTTCTAAGTTCCACAGACATGCTGGTTCAAACGGAGCTTGTTCAGATCCAAGCCGTGTATTCAAGGGTAAGAAGATGCCTGGTCAGATGGGTTCAGTTAAAGTTACAATTCAGAACCTTGAGATTGTTAAGGTTGATGCAGAGCAGAACTTAATATTAGTTAAGGGTGCTGTTCCGGGACCTAAGAAAGCTTGTGTAGTATTAAAGGAAAGCGTTAAAGCTTCTAAATAATTCTTTTAGAAAGGAGGAAAACACAGATGGCTAACGTATCTGTTTATAATATGGAAGGTAGCGAAGTTGGCAAGATGGATTTAAATGACAACGTATTCGCTGCAAAAGTTAATGAACATTTAATGCATATGGCTGTTGTTTTACAGCTTGCAAATAAACGTCAGGGCACACAGAAAGCTAAGACTCGTTCAGAGGTCAGAGGCGGTGGAAGAAAGCCTTGGAGACAGAAGGGAACAGGTCATGCAAGACAGGGTTCTACAAGAGCTCCACAGTGGACAGGCGGCGGAATCGTTTTCGCTCCAACTCCTAGAGATTACTCTTTCAAGATGAACAAGAAAGAGAAAGCAGGAGCAATTAAGTCTGCTTTGACAACAAGAGTAAACGAGGAAAAATTCTTCGTATTAGATTCTCTTAAATTTGATGAGATTAAGACAAAGAAAATGGTTGCTGTACTTGATGCATTAAAAGTAAACAAAGCACTTGTAATCCTTGATGGTGAGGACAATGCAAATGTTGCAGTTTCAGCAAGAAACATTGAAGGAGTTAGAACAATTCCTGTAAATGCAATCAATGTATACGACATTATGAAATATGAGACAGTTATTCTTACAAAGAGTGCTGTAGCTAAAATTGAGGAGGTGTACGCATAATGGCAGATTTAAAGTATTATGATATCATCCAGAAGCCTATCATCACAGAGAAATCTATGACAGCTATGGAAGAGAAAAAGTACACTTTCGCTGTACACACAGAAGCAACAAAGGCTCAGATTAAAGAAGCTGTTGAAAAGCTTTTTGAGGGAACAAAGGTTGCTAAGGTCAATACAATGAACTTAGACGGAAAGACACGTCGTCGTGGCAGAACAGTTGGAAAGACTGCTAAGTCTAAGAAAGCTATTGTTAAGTTGACAGAGGATAGCAAGGATATCGAAATCTTTGAAGGTCTGTAAAATACAGCTTTTGAGATAAAGAATCCAAAGGTCGGAAATATCGCGTGGAAAACCTATCGCGCGAATCATTTTATAATGAGTATTGAAAGGAGAAAATGTCATGGGAATTAAATCATTTAACCCATATACACCTTCTAGAAGACACATGACAGTTGTTGACAGAACAGAGCTTTCAACAGCTGCACCTGAGAAGTCACTCACAGTGTCATTGAAGAAGAACGCTGGTCGTAATGCTCAGGGTAAGATTACTGTAAGACATCGCGGTGGCGGTTCAAAGAGAAAATACAGAATCATTGATTTTAAGAGAAATAAAGATGGTGTTCCAGCAACAGTAAAGAGTATTGAGTATGATCCAAACAGAACAGCAAACATTGCACTTATCGCATATGCTGATGGTCAGAAAGCTTACATCCTTGCTCCAGAAGGACTTAAGGTTGGACAGAAAGTTATGAATGGTGCTGATGCTGAGATCGCAGTTGGAAACTGTCTCCCACTTGAGAATATTCCAGTAGGTACACAGATTCACAACATTGAGCTTATGCCTGGTAAGGGTGGACAGCTTGTACGTGCAGCTGGAAACAGTGCACAGCTTATGGCTAAAGAAGGAAAGTATGCAACACTCAGACTTCCTTCAGGCGAAATGAGAATGGTACCAATCGGTGCTCGTGCAACAATCGGTGTTATCGGAAACGGTGAGCATGCACTTGTAAATATCGGTAAAGCAGGACGTAAACGTAACATGGGTATCAGACCTACAGTTCGTGGTTCTGTTATGAACCCTAACGATCATCCACACGGTGGTGGTGAAGGTAAGACTAGTGTCGGACGTCCGGGTCCATGTACTCCTTGGGGTAAACCTGCTCTTGGTCTTAAGAC
>OGMW01000213.1_pt1 | contig 65982 bp, 53 predicted proteins | sample 1573281 | NCBI WGS metagenome assembly OGMW01 (sample SAMEA2581907, study PRJEB24529) | metagenome | biome: Human gut stool | place: China | collected 2011 | reverse complement strand
GAGAAGATTTTTTGTCAGTTGTGCCCAAATTTCTGAGGCGTACGCGGTGCGTACGGTGATGAAATTCGAGTGCAACTGGCGGAAAATCGGCCACAAAGGCAGGTGCATGAAAGACTCCGGGAGGACATTAATGTTCATTAAATGTATTTACGATTTCCCCATCATCCATCAGACAATTTTCAAATACAATCCGTTCCATACTCAGGCTGTCTGTCTCAGCTAAAAAATCACTGTAGGTATTCTCCCTGAACTCACAATTCTTAAACAGGACTTTATATGAATTCGGAGCCGATATAAATGGAAAATACCCTGCATCAGAATGATTTCCGGAGATCAGACAGTCCTGAAGAAGTATATTATAGCAATCCTGGAAGGAAAACATATTATATTCCTTGCTGTCCCGGAATGTACATTCCTGAAATCTTGCTACATTTACATTGTCCAGTTCAAGAAGTCCATAAGTACAATCAAACAGTTCTGTTCCCTCCACATGCAAAGCTCTTGAGTTATGTGCCTCCACACCGTAAGTTCCGCTTCCATACAAATGACAGTCATCGATCATGACATCGCTTGTCTCACTCAAATAGATCACACTTCCGGTACAATATCCCGGCTCTACCTCATGGCCACAGGTCAGTCCACGGACCGTAATATTGTCGCAGCCTTCAAAAGCCAGTACTTTTCCATAGGGTGATGCCGTGCTGACCACGACCTTTTCACCATTTGCTGCTTCTATGCAGAAGTTATGGAGATCTTTGATCGTATATTCCGCCGGTTCATCATAATACGAAATCGCATCCAATTTAGGATTCTGGATTTCTGTATCATCAAGACTGGAAAAATTATATTCTCCCCCTTTTAGAATGACCTTCGTCCTGTCCTGGATCGCTTCCACCAGTTCCTCCACCGTTGATACAGTAACAACATCCAGATACTGATACTCACTACGTTGTTCCAGTTCCTTCGATCCTTCCCGCATATAGATTCCGTTATATGTATAATCCGATGTCATGCCATAATACTGTTCCCGGTATTGCAGCACATTGTCCTCCAAAAGAGTCACTGTACGGCGTATTTCCGATTCATCCATTCTGTTTTTTAAGCGGGCAGCCGGCTGATCCTCTGTGGTCGTTGTTTCTTCCTCAAATGCCATACCATTGATCGTTGTTGTTCCTTCATTTTGGCAATGATAATAATCTGCATATAGCTGGTCACCTTCTGAATAAATGTGGATCTTAGATTCCTCGCCTTCATCCCCTGCTAAATAATATGGAGTTCTAATCGGCGTATCCCCTGCATTCTCACGTTCCCCATATTCATAACCAGCAAGTATCCATTGTCCGCAAAACTGGTTTTCTTCTGCGATTTCTTCTGACTGGGATTCCATCACAGCTTCCGCTTCTTCTGACTTCTGTATCGGTGCTGCACCAAAGGTCTGCTTTGCCGGTTCTGCCGGTTCTGTTATATTCTTTGAAGTACATGCACTCAATGCCAGCGCAAAAAGCATGCACAAAAGGATTCCTGCCTGTTTTCTGATATGTATATTTTTCATAGCACTCACCTCTTAATTATTCCCAAGCTACAAATTGTTCTCGATTCTCCTGAATATAATCCCAGAGAAGTGAGATGATCGCATCTTCCGCCGCCTCATATCCATCGGGAAAAGAATCCCCGGATGCCATGATCGATTCGCCTGACTGGTATTCAATGAGCAGTCTAAAGCTTTTCTCCTCTTGTTCTGATGAAGCAGGATAAGTTTCCCCATTCCATTCCGCCAGGTGGAACCTTTCTACGATCTCCTGCAATTCTTCATACGGCAGCTTCGGGACTTTTCCGTAAAAGAAATACTCCACTTCACCAATCGGTTCAAACTGGTCTATATTGACAATATCCGCATACAGGTAATCGGCTTGGGGATCATCGTTTCTTTTTTCAGATCTCCACTCAAATTTCTGCGCCTGATCCTTTGAACAGACATAAAACGAAAAACCGTTGATCCTGTTATCCTCGATCATCTTCGGATACTGCTCCTGATACCACTGCTCAACGACGGGAGCGATCAGGGAATTTAACTCGGAAAAGACCTTTCTCTGATTCTTTGGAAATGCATTATTTCCAGATGCAGAAATGGATGTTCCGTCCGTAAACGTAACGTGAAATGAAAAACTGCTGCCATCCAGAACCATACTGTCATTTCCCCTGAATCCATTCCATTTTCCCACATCATAGGTTTCAAGAATCTTTTGCACCTGATCCATCAGAGAAGCATCCATCATCTTCTCATATTCGTACTGATATTGAAGCTCCAGCTGAACTCTGATTCCTTCATTCTCCCGGGTCATGGTTGTGTAAGAAACTAAAGGGATCATGCTTCCGCTTTCCTGGAATGAAATCTCCTGTATATCGGTGATCGCCACCGGCGCTTCTGTTGTGATTTCTACAGGGCTTTGATCATCTGGCCACTTTTTGCACCCGGCAAGTAAAGTTGCCCATGATGAAAACGTCATAAATATGATCCACCCTTTCTTTTTGATCTTGATCATTACCACCTCACATTCACGCAAAACTTACCGCGTTGGCAAAGGCTGATCACAATAGATGCATTTGCTGGCTTTTCCCTGGATCACCATATTTTTTCCTCCGCAGCATGGACATGTAACGGTGATATAAACATTTGCTTTCACAAGACGCTGGTCTGCTGTCAGCTCCACAAACCGTTTTTCATAGTCGATATGGAGATTCTGCAGGTATCCCATTTTTAACAGCTCATCGATCAGCTTAACTGCACTTTTACTGATCTCCTTCGATAATTTGTCAAATGTAACACTGGTCTCCCGGTAATACGCAAACCAGTTGCCGATCCGTTTTGCCTTATAACACCGCCAGATTTCTCTTATAACCAGCAGGATCGGCGTAACACTGCCAAGCAGCAATGCAAATAGCACTCCGTTATCAATGGCACCTTTTTTAGTAACATAATCCGGAACCATCGAACCAATGACAATTGTAAAAAAACCACATATCCCAAGGATCGCTCCCTGCCACGGTCTCGGTCTTGTTGTTTTTTTTGTAACATACGGATTATTCATTCTCATTTCCCCCTCTTTGTTTCATCCGGTCTATTTCTTTCTTTATACTGTATTATGTACAGAAAATATATGGTCGCAGTGAGTATTTTGGCGTTTTTACACAATATACTCATTGTGAGTATACAAGATATAGTGTTTTATTTTTCAATTATATCTATATATTGTTTTTATCTGCAAATACATTCTGTTTTATTGCAGTACAATCCAGACCAGATATATTTTTATTTCACAGGACACAATTTCCTATGAAAAGCAAAAAAAGCCCCGCAGTAATAAACTGCAGAACTTTTCTTTTATCGTTTTCTGTTGTTGTAAAGGAATATTGTAAAAGACTTTCTTATGATCTGCAGCACAGATCAATGTGCTTATCCCTTAGTCTGCTGCACTAAAAGGAGTCATCGGCAAATACATATATTCCGGCTCCCACGCCCAGAATTCCTCCACTGTCATATTGGTTTTCCGGGAATCCCCGATTTCCCAGCTCCCAGTGGAATTATAATAGACTGCTGCATCCGATTCATCTCCATCCAGGATCCGTAGAAAATAGAATTCCCTGCAGATCAGCGCTGTACCATCATCTGTAAACTGATAGATCCCCTTTCCATTTTCCGATGCGCTGCGGCAGCCGTTATAAAAGAAGCTGCCATCCTGCAGATATGTATAACCATCTCCTGCTTCCCCAAAGACCAGCCTGGGCGTTCCCTCTGCCAGTGTAAACAGAGAAGACAGATATGCTCCGTATTCTGGTGTAAATCCGATCGCCAGCTCCGGCACACCATCACCATTAAGATCCTGAATTGCATATCCCATAATATCCGCCGGATCTTCTCCCAGGTCTGCCGCCATCTCTCCGGCGATCATGAGGAAATTCTGCTCCCCTGCTCCATCAGCATCCTGAAATGCATCCGGATCCATCGCCAGATCCCGGTATCTCCTGACCAGATCCTCATACGTCATTCCTGCTAAGACCGGTGTTGACCCGGATGAAAAATCACAAGCTTCAAAGGTAGCGCAGGACCAGTCCTTTGGAATTCCCATATCACGGTTGCCCCGGAAGGTACAGTTCTGGAAAGTTATATGAATAGAATCTGCGTCAAAAAGCTGACTGTTATACGCCTGCAGCAGACTACCCTGATTTTGGGAGATTTCTGTATTCCGGATCTGGATCTGGGTGTCTCCCCATAAGAAGAACATCCCATCATTGTCATGGAAATTGCAGTGTTCAAAAACTGTGTGTGAAGTCTCAGACAGATTCAAAATACCGTTGGTACATTCATAAATCTCTGTTCCTATAACAGTAAGTACCGCTGCATCCTCTCCATAGATTCCATATGTGCCGCAGCCAAATAGGCTGCAATTCTCCACAGTCACACTCTGGGAAGTAAGAAGCTTCAGGACATTGGCATCACATTCCCCTTTTTCAACCTCATGTCCCAGAACCAGCCCCTTCAACACTGCACCATCGCAGTACGAAAGAGTCATCACATCCGCATATCCATTCTCCGTAACCAGCCGCACAGATCCGCTCTTTTCTGCCTCCAGAATCAATCCAGGAGCATTGTAAACAAAAAACTCGCCCTGCTTTAGCAGATCCGGATCCACATAAGCGCCAGCCCCTGCGATCTCCGCCTCCGTCAATACTGAAAAATTGTAGGTACCGGATTTCAGAATAATGTGGGCATCCGGCGTTATGGACGATATCAATTCTGCAGTGGTAGAAACAATAAGCGCATCTGTGGCTGCCTCTGGAACTGCTTCTTTAATTACTTCTTCCACTTCTTCTGCATCCGTTTCGGCCTTCGCTGTAACCGGAGCATTTTTTGTTGCCTGTTCCGTATTTTGTGCCTGATTGCAGGCTGTCAGCACCGTCAACAGCAGGACAAACAGCCCAAATGTGTTCCATTTTCTCATGGCATCCTCCTTATGTTTCTAATATTCTCCCGGAATCTTTCTGTACCTGATTTTGTGCCCGTTTTCTTTTCCTCTGCTTTATTTCTTTTCCTCTGCTTTTTTGAAATTCCAACAATCCATTTCGAAAATCTTCTTTATAAATAGTCTACATGATTTCATAAAAAAATATATACTCACCATAAGTATCTTCTGCTGTTATAAACAAAATACTCACAGCGAGTATACTATATATAGGCACAAAATCAGTTTGCACGTCAATATATAGCATTGTTCTGATTTTTATAAAAATTAAACGGGAGAACACTTCTGATCAAAGCATCTCCCGTTTAAAATATGTTTTCTGTTTTTTATGATCCTTTTTCTTCCTGTTTCAGCTTTTCCGGGGATTTCTCCGTCTTTGCTGCCTGCTGCTCATCTGTTCTCTCTGTCCTTTTTTTCTCCGGACCAGTACAATATGCGATCTTCTCCATAAGATCACACCGCCGGAACATATCAATATAAAGAAGCAGCTCTTCTCTGGTTGATACTCCAAGCTTTCGATTGATATTCGAATTGTGCTTTCTTACTGTACTGAGACTGATAAACTCCTTCTCCGCAATTTCATTTACACTGAAACCGTTAATATAATACTGGAGTACCGTCCGCTCCATCGGAGTCAGTGTTTCCACCCGTCTTGCAAAATCAAAGAACAGCTCTTCCATGCCCGGAGGCATTTTACTCTCCTCGTCGGGCTTCGCCTGTCTCGCATGCATATAGGCAAGAAGCTCATCGATTTCAATAATACCTGAATTAGATTCCTCCTGTGGTTCCTTCTGGTCTTTCAGCGCACGGATCTGCTTCTGGATCGGCAGCATAAACCGCCTTGTAAGGAACATGGCAGCAAGAAGCATCAAAACAAGAAAACCAAGACCCCCGCAAAGCCAGAATGTCCTGTTTTTCGCCACACTGCTCTGGTAACTGATCTCCGGTACAAGGGTAACAAGAGTCAGATCACTTCTTCCGTCCACTGCTTTCGGGATCACAATGTGATTTCCAAAGTATGTACGGCTGCCGTCCGAATAAGTTTTATAATGCTCCCCATTTTTGATCAGAAGCGTTCCATCCGTTGTAAAATAGGTTCCGTCTGTCTTTCCGGAAATCGCACCATCCAGAAGAAGACGCTTATCAGCGATCGGTGCAACAACTGTAACCATATTCCCGTAAGGGCTCTCCACTGACGGGAATACCATATTAAAAAACAGCTCCGAAAGTTCTACGCCGCAGACTCCACGTACCTTTCCCTCAAGGACTACCGGAATACTCAGAAGAACTACCTGTTCCCATGTTCCGGAAAGCGTTACACGGTTTGAAAGATAGCAGCTATCCAAAATACGTCTCCCGTCAAAGTCCATCAGGATCTCATAGCCGGGAACATTATCAATATCAAATTCCAGATTCCAGCGATTGTGCATCTGGATATTCTCTTTTCTTGCAACATCTGCGACTCCGCGGAAAAACGTGATATACTGGTTCGCCATTCCGTCCGTACCCACATTTCCGCTCCGCAGATACAGCCCCATTCTGGAGCGGTCTGCTCCCGGTGCCTCTGTATTCGTTGTTGCATCAAGGATAAAGTACGCACCACTGCAGCTTCGTGAGCGGACGATCGTCTGAAGATAGAAGCACATCCGTTCCTCGATCCTGGTGATCAATTCCGGGTTATTATCCAGATCTTTAAAAGTCCGTTCCTCTGTTTCCAGAACATCTGATACCTCCCGCGTAATCTGCTCGGAAAGTGCAAGATTCTGTGCATTCAGTGTATCGATCAGCTTATTAAACGTCATGGTTGTGTTTTTCTGCTGGACCGAAAGCGTTCCACCAAGCTTTCCGGCATCATTGCTGAACACTCCGGCAACGATCAACACAACAAATACTGCTGTCATGACCGCAAGCACCATGATCAGCCAGTACAGAAACAATCGCCGTTCCATACTGATCCCCCGGTTTTTGGCATGTTCCTGTATGTCTTTTATCTTTCTTCGAAACATATTCAAAAACCGCCCCCCTTCCTGTATTTAGAACCATCACTGGCTAAACGTCATCTCGAACTGGTCAAGCGCCTTCCATACCGGCGGTTCTGGATCTTCGGCGATGGTTTCTAAGTATCTTTTCCGGAACATATCAAGATCTTCCCGGATATCATGCTCAAAATCGGTCTCCAGCTTCAGGTAATCCGGTCTCTGGGGCGCAGTATAGAACTCATATTCTTCCTGCGTCTTTAAAAATGCCTCATATAAAGACCGGTACATCGGATCCTGGATCCCTTCAAGTGCCTTTGGAAGGTACACATCAAAAGACTCCTGTTTTACCGGCATATAACCAAGCTGGGTCACAAATTCTACATTTTTCTGCGGATCCGTCAGCCATTTCAGGAAGACCATACATGCTTCCTCCCGCTCCGGCGTAGACTTTACAGTACAGATCCCCGCGCCTCTCTGCATAACAAGCTTCTTACCATCCTCAAAAACCGGACACGGAAGCGCTTTGATCTCCACCTCCTCCGTTGTATTATCCGCATAAGTAACCGTTGTTGAATAATAAAGAACACTGGCCGAAGATGCAACGGAAACGATTGAATCCCCGGTCCGCAGCGGCTCCGTGGCATAGCCGCCCTGAAGCCATACGCCGCCCTTTAATGCTGCTCTCGCATAAGGTTCCCAGACCCGGCGGAATGCAGGGCCGAAACAGACTCCCTTTTCATCAAAAAACGACTCTCCCAGAGACTCTACACCAACCTGGAAATAATTAAAATGATAGTCATGGACAAAAAACGGCTTAGTTCCCCCACACCAGTCCTCGTACACCTCTGCAAGCCTGTACAGACCATCCCAGGTCTCAAACTCCGAAGGATCTGCCCCGGTCTCCTCTGCAAAACGGTCAAAGGCGGTCTTATTATAAAACAGGATCTCCGTGGATTTCGCAACCGGAAGGATCGCAAGCTTTCCGGCAATCGTCCCCTCCTCCACAAAAGCAGGAATAAAAGCCGAAAGCTCCTCATCTGTAAAATAATCCTTATAATTAACAAGAACATCCGGATCCGGCATTGCAGTCACAGTTTTCGGATAAGAAACGAACATATCCGGAAGCTCCGATGCTCCTGGTTCCTTATTGGCCGCCGCAAGGACTCCTTCGTGGATGATATTTGTGTTTGTCACACTGCCCACCTCTACGCGGATATTTTTATCTTTTCCCACAGTCTCATTAAATTCATCGATCAGATCATTTAAGGGCGATTCCGTCTGCCCGCCATAAACATGCCACAGTGTGACCGTCACCGGCTCCTTCTCTTTCTTCCCACAGCCTCCAAGAAGCATCACCAGACATGCTCCGGTAAGCACTGCAAGAACCCTGGCAGTCCTTTTTATCGTCCTTTTTTGTCTATTTTCGTCTTTCTTCATACTCCCTCCCATGTATGACGATGTAAATAAAAACTTTCTTTATATTCTAACACAAAAACAGACTTTCTCAAATATTATTGTGTTATTTTGAACACTTAACTTTTCTCCTGTTAAGAAAACAACGCTGGCGTTTGCCCATTCATGCATTCTTTTATGTATTTTTATGTGTTCTTTATATCTGCACTTACATCCTTTTCCTTTTGTTTATTTCTCCTTTAATCTCTTCCATTTTCTCTTGCCTATTTTTTTACTTATCTTTCATTGACCTAAACTATAACGGGAGTTTTTGATAAGAGTGTGAAAAAATGTGAGGAGTTTAAAATTTCAAACACGTTAAAAAGGAACAGGACTGATTCAAATAAATCAGCCCTGCTCCTTTGGTTTTAAATAATTTCAAAGGATTTCTTCCCCAGATCTCCATGCAGCTCAATCCTGCTGTCTCCGTTTTTCCACCCAAGGATCAATTGCTCCTTCTCACATGGAAGCATATAAAACTCACCATCAAATGCAGGATGCATATTTCTGAGTTTCATAAGTTCCAACAATTGCTTTACTACCGGGCGTTCAACTTCCCGTCCTATCTCTTCTTCCGTATAATAATGACGATTGATATTTCGTCCTTCCTTCGTCTCCTCCAAAAGAGAAATATCATTTTTTCCAGCCAGTAGTCCCACATAATAAACCTGAGGCGTACCTGGCGCAAAGAACTGGATCGCTCTGGCTAAAAGATAAGCATTATCATCATCCCCAAGAGCCGAATAATAGGTGCAATTAATCTGATAAATATCCAGATTATTGTATTTCTCCGTATTGTAAACACGCTTTACATTAGCGCCATACTCAAACAAATGCTCTTTCGCAGCTTCAATCTCCTCGTCTGGCAAAAGCCCCCGGACATCTACTACGCCAATTCCGTCATGGGTATCCAGCGTTGTAAACTGCTTTCTCGGACATATTTCAAACCAGTGCTTCAGATATTCACTGTTTTTAAAATAAATGGCATGTAAAAGCAGCATTGGCAGCGCAAAGTCATACACATAATAATCCCGGCATGCCAGTTTTTGCTGGATTGAAAAATGTTCATGGATCTCCGGAAGGATCTGGGCACCTTCTTCAGCTGCAATTTTCGCACATCTTTCAAGAAGTTCCCAAATATCCGGTTCCACAAAAAAGCAGGAAGTTCCCGGTCGTTTCACAGCATAAGCAAAAGCGTCCAGGCGGATAAGCGATGCACCGTGTCTGGCCAGCCAGCGAAGATTTTCTTCCAAAAAGCGCTTTCCTTCCTCTGTCTCCATGTTAAGGTCGATCTGTTCCTCTCCAAAGGTACACCAGACTGCCTCCTGGGTCTGATTCCCAAACTCTGCCATAACATAAGGGGCTCTGGGCTTCCGCTTATAAATAGCATCCGTTTCTGCCTGGGTTGGCATTCCATTTTTCCAAAAATCCTTATAACGGATAAACAATCCTCTGTACGGCGACTGATCTTTGTTCTCTAAAAAATCCTGATAATAAGGACTGTGTGCGGAGATATGATTGATCATATAGTCAAACATCAATGGATATTCTTCGGAAAGCATACGGATATCTTCCCAGTCTCCGAACTCTTCTGATACCTTTTCATATCCTAACGGGGCAAAACCACGGTCCCCACTGGAAGGAAAAAACGGCAGGATATGCACCATTTTTACCGCATCTTTAAAATACCGGTTCAAAATATGACGCAGGTCCTTTAAATTATGTCCCATGGAATCAGGATATGTGATCAGCATGATCTTATTCAGCATTTATGAAATCACCTCTTTTTGTCCTTTTTATTTTCAGGCTTTCTGCGCCGTTGCTGTAAGCGGTTGCGATGTCATATAACGCCCCACTTTATTCATTCTGCTCATATGAACCTGATCTTTTTCAAAGCAAAACTTCAGTTCATTCTCATAACAGGTTTCTATCCATCTTGCATGGACTACAAAACAGTTTTTATCTTCCCAATATCCACTTAAACACAGCTCACTATTTACCCTTCCATCTAGTTTAAGCCGGTTCCATCTCCATGATCCATCTGTAGCAATCAGAACTTCATGTTCTTTTCCCTGCTGGCAAAACTTCATTTCGCAGGTTCCAGGTACAAATCTCATGGTAAATTCTGTTATTCCCTCAAGTGGTTTCAATCCTGCATGGGAATTCTGGATCTCTGTTTCAAAGCCCATACGCCCTTCTGACACAAAATAGCATTTTCCATTTATTTCAGACTCTTTTTCTCTGTTGCGACTGCACTGCCGACAAGGTGCTTCCAGGGATAAATGAGACAGCTTCTCTTTCAGATGCGTAGATGCAGCTTCATCCTCCGGCAGTGTTTCTTCCCAGACTTCCCTGGCAAACTTCCATATTTCATCCAATGTATTCTGCGCCCAATGAGCATTCGAAGCTGTTTCATTTACGGAAATTATCATATCCTGATCTGGAAATACAATGGAAAACTGGCCCATTGCCCCGTCAGCCCGGTATACATTTTCCGGCTGGCACACCCAGATTTGAAATCCATAGCCAAGGAAATTGTCTGTAGCCTCTGGATTGCCATTTTTTTCTGTGGCAGTATCGATCTGCTTTGATATTGCCATTTTCACATATTCTTCGGATAAGATACGCTCACCATCCCAGACTCCGCCGTCTTTATAAAGCTTCATCAGCCTTAAATTATCCTCTGTTGTGGCATAAAATCCCCCGCCGCCAAAAACTGTACCGTCTGGCATGCGTTCAAACAAAAAATTATCACTGTCAATGCCAATCTTATCAAACAGCCTGCTTTTTAAATATTCCTCTGTGGGAATTCCCGTTTTTCTCTCTACGATGGCGCAAAGAAGAGTGGACCCCACACTGTTGTATTGAAACGCAGTTCCTGGACGATGCTTAATAGGAACTTCCAGATATGCCTGCAGCCAGTTCTCTGTCACCTCAGGAAGCCTTTCCATTCCACTTCCCATGCAGAGGATGTCCTTTACCGTCAGCTGCTTCAGATATTCATCTGGATTCTCTGGTGCCTTCTCTGAGAAAATAGAAAGAATCTTCTCATCTAAAGAAACTTTTCCTTCCGTTACTGCAATTCCTACTGCAGTAGCAGAATAGGTTTTGCTCAAAGAATGGAGACTGTGTCGGATTCCCGGCGCATAAGGCGCCCACCAGCCCTCTGCACATATTTTTTCATGGCGCATGACCACAATGCCATGCATCTCTGTTACCTGCTCCAGATTTTCAATCAGACGTTCCAGGCTCTTACTGGAAATTCCCACTGCTTCCGGAGTAGTTCTCTCAAATTTCTTCCCTGTCATCATTTTTCTCCCAAACTATAAACGTTGCAAATAGTCGCCAATCTTTTTTAGCCTTTTACTGCGCCTACAACTACACCTTTGATAAAATATTTCTGTACAAATGGATAAATTAAAATGATTGGCAAAATTCCCACAACTGCCATTGCCATACGCACAGAGGTGCCTGGAAGATCTACCATAGCCGCGCCTGCAATTTCACCGGCTCCTCCTGATTTTAAGAACTGGATATTATCCATAATGCGAAGCAGCAGGTTCTGAATTCCGTAAAGTTGCGGTTTTGTAATGTAATACAGAGCATTTACCCAGTCATTCCAGTATTTCAGCGCTGTAAAAAGACTGATCGTAGCGATCACGGGCGTAGATAATGGAAAGACGATCTTCCAGAAGATCGTAAGTTCCGAAGCTCCGTCAATTTCTGCAGCTTCGATCAAGGCATCTGGAATACTGTTCTGATAATAATTCTTAACCAGCATAATGTTAAAAGCTGTGATCAGATAATTTGGCAGGATCAGCGCCCAGATCGTGTTCTTCAAGTGAAAAAACTGAGACCACATCATGTAGGACGGAACAACGCCTCCATTAAACAGCATGGTAAAAAACACCAGAAATGTAAGGATCTTTGAAAATTTAAAATCCTTTCTGGACATAGGATATGCCAATGTGGTAGTAAAAAGCACACTTAAGAGCGTTCCTGTGATCGTTACAAAAAAGGAGATCCCATAAGCCCTTGTGATCAGTTTTGCCTGCTTTATCATATAAAAATAAGCATCCAGACTCCATTTTGCAGGAAAATAAGAATATCCATTTGCGATCAGACTGTTTTCATCTGTAAATGACGCAATAACGATCAGAATAACCGGAAGCAATGATAAAATGGTCATGATACCTAATGTTATCAGAGCAAAACGGCGAAAGCTGCGTTCCCCGCCTAATCTCGTTTTCATTTTATTGCCTCCTTCCATTAAAACAGCGCATTTTCAGGGTTCATCTTACGGACCAGTGCATTAGCAGTGATAACCAGGACAAATCCAACACATGACTGGAACAATCCTGCTGCTGATGACATTCCCACATCATTTAATTCCATTAATCCTCTGTATACAAAGGTATCAATGGTCTGGGTTACACCATAAAGAGCGCCTGAATTCATAGGTACCTGATAAAACAGTCCAAAATCAGAAAAGAATATCTTTCCGATCGCCATAAGAACCATGATCGTGATCGTTGGCCTTAAGAGTGGCAGTGTGATGTAAAAGATCTGCTTGATCTTACCTGCCCCGTCGATCTTGGCAGCTTCATAAATACCTTTATCAATACCTGCAATGCTGGCCATGTAAATGATCGACGTATGGCCCACTGTCTGCCATAAAAATACCAGAATCAGGATAAACGGCCAGATATTACTTTTTGTATACCAGGATACCGGAGCCATTCCCAACACTTTCAACACAGTATTGTTGATAAATCCACTATCTGAATTTAAAAACGCAAAAACCATGTAGGAGATCACCACCCAGGAAAGCAGGTATGGTAAAAGCAGCGCTGACTGATAAAACTTTGCCCAGACGCTTTTTACGATCTCTGTCAGCAGGATCGCCACAAAAATACCAAGAGCTGTACCAATCACAATAAAAGCGAAATTATATAAGATCGTATTTCTTGTCATGATCAGCGCGTCTTTTGTCTTAAACAGAAACTTGAAATTATCGAACCCGCACCAGGGGCTCCCAAATACTCCCTTTGAAAAATCATAACTTTTAAAAGCCAGGAAGATCCCGAACATTGGGATATAATTGTTTATCAGAAGATAAGCAAGGCCTGGCAATGCGATCAATAGCAGGGGGACGTTTTTTGTCCCCCGCCCCTTTCTTTTTCTCCCTGTCATAATAGCTCACCTAGTTCGCGTTTTCTGCAGCCCATGCATCCAGCTGTTTCTGCTTTTCCGCAATGATCTCATCAATTCCGGCATCCTTTAAACTCTGCTGGAACTTTGGAAGTTCAGTTTCCGGATCAAGGCTTCCGCAGCGCAGTCCTGGAAGATACTGATTGATCACGTTATTTACTGCTGTATACTGTGTTTTCACAGTTGAACTGTCAAAGGTAAATCCAAATGCCTTTGATCTTCCCGCATTCTGATTATCCTCTTTCATAACTTTCTGTGTATCTTCGCTGGCACCTTCCAGGATATACTGGTTAAACTGGCTTCCGCATACGCCGCAGCTAAGCTGGGCTGTATATGGAACAGTGCTTGCGTCCTGACCGTCCGGGTATTTCACTACATTGTCGCTGACCTTTACATAATCTTTTCCTTCAATTCCGTAAATAATCAGGTTGATAACATCTTTATCTGTATAAGTTAAATTCAGGAATTCCAATGCCTTTTCCGGGTTTTTACAGGTAGATGCAACTGCCCATGATACTCTGTTTACATCAGAAGTTCCAAGATACGGCTGGCTCAAACGAAGAGCCCCTATTTTCTGGCCTGTCTGAGTGGAGATCTGGGTTGCGGCGTCATTTCCACCATAGTTGGAGATGTAAGAAAATCCTTTTCCTGCGCTTAACAGCTCAATGGATGTACTGGTAGTCGTTGCTGCGTCACCCATAATATAGCCTTTGTTATACCAGTCTCTTGCCAGTGTCAGGATATCCTTAAATCCATCTGTTTCATAGAAATTCTCAACCTGCATATCATCGCCATTTAAAATTCCAGTTGGAGATAAATAGCGGTCTCCCAGATAATCAAATCCATAAATGGTATTGATCATACCTGAATCACCTGGATTGACCGGTACCAGCGGGATCATATCAGGATAAGCCTCTTTTACCTTTGCGTATACATCAGTCAGATCATTAATATTTTTAATGTCTGCCGGATCTACGCCGATCTCTTCCATGATATCTTCTCTGTACAGAAGTGTCGGCGCAAGAGCAACACCCTTATCAGCCGGAATACCATAAACCTTTCCGCCTACTACTTCTGTTTTCATAAAGTCCTCACCTACCGCGTCAATGGCGCCGGCAGCATGTTCCTTTACAATATCTGTAATGTCATAAAGCTGATGATTGGCAAGGCAGGTAGATAACTCCAGACCGCTTCCTGTATGGAACAGGTCCAGCTGTTCCCCGCCCTGCATTGCAAGACTTACCTGCTGGCCATATGCAGAAGAAGCAATCGGCATTAATTCTACTTCCACACCGATCTTCTCTCTTGTGATCTCACTGATCGCTTCATTTACGTCGGACAGATCTTCAGGAATATTGTTAAATGATTTAAAAGCATATACGATCTTTGTATATTCTTCATTTCCTTCCGTTTTCTGATCTGTGGCAGTCTGCTGACCGGCTGTATTATCCGAACTGCTGCCGCATCCAGTCATGGAAAATGCCATTGAACCGGCAAGAAGAACGGCCGCCGCGCCTGCAACTCTGTTTTTCATACTTTTTTTCATATCAAGTAACCTCCTTTATTTTGCCTTTCTGGGCTTTATTATAAAGGAGGTCCATGATACATTTCTTTAAAAAATAAGTGATATTTTTTTGATTTTAAGATTTTTTTGATCTGCGGTATTCTCCCGGTGTGATCCCGGTATACTTTTTAAATACAGTAGAAAAATAAGAAAAATTGTCAAAACCCACTTCTGCTGAAATGTCACTGATGCTCTTTATATCATCAGCCAGAAGCTGCTTTGCCATTTCAATGCGATAACCGATGATATAATCCTTTAAATTATGTCCTGTCTGCCTTTTATAGACCTTGGCAAGATATTCCGGAGTCAGAAAGAACACATCTGCAATGGTATCTCTGGAAATATCCTCTTTATAATGTTCTTTCACATAGCTTTCGATCTTATCTGCCAGAGAAAGGGACCGGTTGATCTCATCTTCGTACTCCAGAGTACGTGATATTGCGTAATTCACCCATTTTATCATGTCAAACACAGAGCGGACCGACTGCCGCTGGATTTTCCGGGAGACTTCATCCCCGAATAACTCCGCAGCCTGGATCCCATTTTGATAAAGATTGGTATAGATCAGCTGCAGGATCTCCTGCTGTATGACCAGTAACGTTTCTACCGATACGCTCTTTTCACGGGAAAGCTTTCCCAAAACGGTTTTTACCGTATTTAAGATCTTCATCCGGTCCTTGTTTCGCAGATCATTTTCCATTTGCTTCAGATCAAGAAGCCTTGTATTGAACCCCGATGTAACTGCCGCTTCTCCTTCACGAAATACCTGGTCAGACTCCAAGACATTTCGCAGCAACAGATTGACCACCTCATCTGCTTTATCAGGAAGCTGTTCCATGCTGCATGGAGTTCCAATACAACAGGTAAAGCAGCAGCCCACATAATCCTGTCCCGTTTTTATCAGCATATGGCATCTTTCCATGAGTACTTCTTCCAGTGTCCGTTTCCAGTTGATCACCAGAAAGAACAACGCCTCATTTACGATCTTTTTTATAACCGATGTATTTTCAACAGACTCATCTACAATCTCTGAAACCATTTTTTCCAGAGTAAATTCCAACAGGTTCTCTCCCAGTGCTTCTTTGGCCTGTTCCTCTCTGGCAACTCTTACTCCGATCAGGCATACCGGCTGATCGGCCAAAACAGGAAGACGGCGTTTTTTTATCTCACGGTCAATAAATTCCGGCTCTGCTCTTAATTCCCGCTCTGTCAAAGCCCTCCAGAAATTATTCATCAGCTGCTCCTGATTATTTCTCATCCATTTTCCATAATGGCTTTCTTCTTCTATTTTCCGCTTCTCCATGATCCTCTGGACCAGGCGCAAAAGTTCTGCTTCTACCTGCTCTACACGGAATGGTTTTACCAGATAACCAGCCGCCTGATAGCGGATCGCCACAGACGCGTACTGAAATTCTGTATGGCAGGTGAGAAACAGAAATTCCGAAGACATATCATTTTCCCGAACCCACTTAAGCAGTTCTGTTCCATTTCCCATAGGCATTTCAATGTCACAAACTACAATATCCGCAGGTATATCTGCTAACACCTCTTTTGCCTTTTCAATGTTATAAGCGGTCATGACCTTATCAATGTGCAAAGCGCTCCAGTTCACAGATTTGCAGATCACATCTACAGTTGCCATGTCATCATCCACGATCAATACGTTCATTTTTTATCTCCTGTTCCTCACCCACTGCTGTTGTTTTGGGGATCCATATCTCGATCAGACATCCCCCTGTTTCCAAATTTGACAGGTGGATCAATTCCCTTTTCTGATACAAAACTTCCATGGTTCTTTTTATGTTCCACAGCCCTACATGATGTCCCTCCCTCGAAGGATCTTCGCTCTCAAAATTCATATACTGCATAACCTGTTCAGGAAAACCTACGCCGTCATCCTCCATACGAATATAAAGCATTTCTTCCCCCTCTTTTAAAAGGACTTTTGCCTGTATCAGTATCGAAAGGACGCTGTCAATTTTTACTGCATATTTGTATTCATTTTCCACAAATGTATGTAACAGCATCTGGGGGATCTTCCACGACATTGCAGCTTCTTCCATATCAAAATACCAGAATACACAGTCCGGATACCGGAGCTGCTGCATTTCAAAATAATTTTCCAGATGCTGGGTTTCTTCCTTAAGAAGGACCAGACGAAGACCGCCTTTAAACATATAACGGACCGTTTTTGTTAATGCGTCAATATATGTCCGTATATCCTCATTCCGCTTCTGATAACTCATACTGTAGATCGTTGTCAGGGCATTTAAAAAGAAATGGGGTTTTAACTGCATCTGAAAATATTTCATCTGCGTATCCATTAACTGGATCTTTTCATCATAGGCCCTGATCCGAAGATTAACGATCACATTCATCATACGGTTAAATGCCTGTGTAAGACGCTGAAGTTCTTCCGTATGATAATCTTCCTCTGCCCTCTGCTTGTAATCTCCGTCTTCAATCTCCTGGATCGTCTGCATCAGATGATCCAGGGGCCTGTGGATCTCACGGTGAATATAATGTAAAAGGATCATATCACAGCCAATAGCCAGAACCATGATCAAAAGGATCAGAATACTATTTGTACTGAATTTTCCCAGAAAATGATTACTGCCGATCATTCCTGTAATATAAAGTCCTGCACGATCACTTTTAAGAGAGATCATCCGCTTTTTATGATCATTCTTCCAGGAATCTTCTATTTCCAAAGTCTCTCCCAGATACATGCTGTTTCCTTCTTCCAGATTTTCCACGCATACACCATTTGCGTCCGTAAGAAGAAAACTCTGACCGTCTGGATATTCTTTTGCCCGGATATCGGAAAGAAAAGTATTTTCCTTTGAAAATGCCGCCACACTCCAGTTGCTTCCCCTGTATATTTTCGCAATATAGGCATGAGTACCGATCTTTGTATAATACCATTGCGGCCTTCCCCGGTCTTCCTTTTCCATGAGATTCCAGATATAAGAGGCAATTGCCTCTTTCTCCCCATAAGAAACTCCCGGAGTGGACGCCGCGATCAGGTTTTTATTTAAGGACTCTGCGATCAGAACGTAATCCAGCTCCGCATTGCTGATCACATCTCTTTTCATGCTCTTTTGAAGCTCCACAGCCGCATAATACCGGTCAGCCGGACTTCCGTAACATATCTGACCGATCAGATCCTGATTACCGGCGATTCCCTCCACACACTGATCCATAGCAATAAATTTACTGTCGATCTGTTTCATGTAGATCTGGATCGTAGACCATACCGATGACTCCTCACTTTCTTTTAAGAGAAGAAAGCTGCTCACAGTGTAAGCAGTCAGCAGCCATATAAGAAGAACCAACGTCACTCCAATATAAATGCTGATCTTATTTACAAAGGACTCCTTCTTCACTTTTGCTCCCTCCTAACCGGATTTTTATTATTCTATAGTATAACATTTCCGTCTATTCTCCGCAATTTTCTCCCAGATCTCTTTATACTAAAAAATCTCCTTTACCAGCGATCTTCCCGCCAGTAAAGGAGATTTTCCATTTATTATCCCTCTGCCTTCCCATGCAGATAAAAGCACACGCCGCCAACCATAACAGCGCCGCCAATGATATTTCCAATAGTAACCGGCAGCAGATTAACAGTCACAAAACTGCCCCAGTTAAGTCCTGTCAGTTTTTCTGCTCCCAGCCCATATAATTCCTGGGCTTTCTGCACATATGCCGGGTTTCCTGCTGCAAAAATGCCTGCCGGAATATAATACATATTTGCAACACAGTGCTCAAAGCCAGATACTACAAAGGCCAGGATCGGGAAGAAGATCGCCAGCACTTTTCCGCCAATATCTTTTGCTGCCGCTGCCATTAACACAGCTGCGCACACCAGGATATTGCATAAAATGCCGGAAAACAGCGCCCGCATAAAACTTAAGCCAGTCTTTCCCACTGCCGTTTTAATGGTATAAGCTCCTAAAGCCCCGGCAGAATAATCATACTGGCCGCTGTGAGCCACCAGAAAGGCGATCAGCACCGCTCCTGCAAAATTCCCCAGATAAACGATCAAAAGGGTCCTTAAAAGGCTTCCAAAGCCAATACGGCCTTTCATACATGCCATGGACATCATACAGTCCCCTGTAAACAGTTCTCCGCCTACAAACACGATCATCATAAGTCCCACTGGGAAAATACATCCTGCAAGGGTCCTTGCAATTCCCACATCCGTAATATTATGGACTGCCAGACTGCTTGACTGGGCTCCCATTGCAATAAAGGCACCCGTCATGATCCCCAGGACAAAAATACGCCTTTTCTTTGCTGCTGCTTTTGCAACAGCCGCATTAATATTGGCCGACACCACTTCCGCCGGCACATTCAGCAATGACTGCATCTCTTTCCCCTCCGTTTTCTTTTGTCATTTTGTTTACTTCTGTCATTTCATTTCCGCTTTGCTTTCTGACATCTGCCATTTTGCAAAAACGCCGGGGATAATCATAACACAGCCCATTTTATGGAACAATCGGCTTTTCTCCTATTGAGAAAAAACAATCATTTATGCTTTTATGTGTTCTTTATACCTGTGCTTACATCCTTTCCCTTTCTTTATCCCTTTTCCCTTATAATAAAAATATCCTCAATAAACAAAGGTCTTATACCTTACATTCACTGAGGACATCATTTATATAATTTCATTTATATGGGAGGGGTTTTTATGTTAACACTTTTTGCATTTGCGATCATTTTTATTCTGTTCACTCTTGGTTATTTGGGCATCGATAAGCTGGAGCATTACTTTAAAACCCTGAATAAATGATCACTCTACTTTGATCATGCGGTACCCGATCCCTATATGGGTCTGTATATACTGAGGGGCATCCGGTTCGCTTTCCAGTTTTTTACGCAAAGTTGCCATAAATACACGTAAAGAAGCAATATCATTTTCCCAGCTGCTCCCCCACACTTTCTGGGTGATATAAGTATGCGTCAGCACTTTACCTGTATTTTTAGCCATGAGGCACAGCAGTTTATACTCTGTAGACGTAAGATGCAGCTCCTTATCCCCCATATAGGCACAGCCCGCTGCAAAATCGATCCGCAGTCTGCCATTTGTATAAACAGACTCTGCTGTCTGGGCTTCGCCGTTCATGAGCGCCATTCTCCGTTCCACAACACGCAGCCGCGCCAGCAACTCTTCTACAGAAAAAGGCTTTGTGAGATAATCATCAGCACCTGCGTCCAGTGCGTCTATTTTATCTGTATCTTCGCTTCTTGCACTGATCACAATGATTGGCAAGTTGGACCAGGTACGTATTTTCCGGATCACATCTACGCCGTCCATATCCGGCAGTCCCAGATCCAAAAGGACCACATCCGGATTGTGTGAAGAAGCTTCTACAACTGCTCCATCCCCGGTCCCGGCAGTCAGATACCTGTATCCATGGGTCTTTAATGTAATAGTGATCAGATTTCTTACAGGAATATCATCCTCCACAACCAATATCAAAGGTTTATTCATTTAATGCCACCTCCTCTGCAGGTAATGTAAACGTAACTACCGCCCCATGAGGGATATTATCAGATATCCATATTTTTCCTCCATGGGCATTAATAATAGATCTGCAAAGCCCAAGCCCCAATCCTAAACTCCTGCGGCTGTCTGCCACCTGGTCGCTGCCTGTATAAAACATGTCAAATACTCTTTCTTTCCTGTCATCAGGGATCCCGTTCCCCAGATCGCATACAGAAATGATGACCTGGGATCTTTCAGCGTTTTCTGCTTTTTCTTTCTTCACCCTGACCGTAATGTCTGTTCCCTGAGGCGTATATTTTACCGCATTGCCAATCAGATTGATCAGCACCTGGACGATCAGCCTTGCGTCCATCTTTGCAAGGATCAGTTCATCTTCCTCTTCTACCTTTATGGTCCTTCCTGTCCGGCTCTGTCCCGTATGCTTTAATGCCTCTTTGATCACCTCATCCACCAGCTCTGCTGACTGGCGGATCTGCATCCTGCCTTCCTCGATCCGGGTCACGGAAAGTAGGTTTTCCACCAGATCGATCAGCCACATGGAATCATCATAAATATCCCCATAGATCTGCCGGCGCATCTGTGCATCCAGACAGCTTTCATTGTAAAGGAGATTATTTGCATTACCAGAAATAGATGTGAGAGGCGTTCTCAGGTCATGGGAGATCGTTCTTAACAAATTCGCTCTTAACTGTTCATTCTTTGCCAGGATCGCTGCCTCTTCTTTTTCCCGCACGTTTTTATCATTCTCCAGTGCAAGGGCACATTCTCCCAATATGGACAATAATACACTGTTTTCAAAGGCATCTAACGGCTGTTTCTGGATCATAATCCCCACCACTCCATAAACGGTGCTGTTTACGCGGATCGCCAGATACTGCCTTTTTGCCTGCTTAAAATGGTCTGTTCCTGTTCCGGCATGGCGGTTATTCTCTAAAGCCCATGCAGCTGCCTGTTCCTCACAGGCTTCATCTTCAATGGTAATATCCTCTTCCCCCTGGGGAACCCGGCGCAAAGGATGCTCCAGTTTTCCATCCTTTACATCATAGATCACCGTTTCTCTCTTTAAAAGTTTAACGATCTGCTGTGCCGCCCCTTCCAGGATCTCTGTCTTTCCTTTGGCCTGCTGTAAAAGCTGGTTCGTATCAAGCAGCACTTTCAGCCTGTATGCATCCCTGGCAGCCTGTCCTGCATGCTGTTTCAGCCTGGAGGCCAGAGAGCCTGTGATCAAAGCCGCAAGAAACATGACGGCAAATGTAAACGGGTAACTGCGATCATAAGCCCGAAGCGTAAAACGTGGTGCCGTAAACAGAAAATTAAAAACCAGAACACTGGCTATGGTAGACGAAAAACTGTAAAACCAGCCTTCTGTTACTATAGAGATCAGAAGCACTCCTAAAATATAAACAGTAATAATATTGGCATCTGTCAGCTTCAGCTTTTCAAACAGCCATCCTACTGCTGTTGCTGCAAATAAAATGCCTGCGCTTTTGACTGCTGCCTTAAAGGAAAATGCATTCTTTTGCGCCAGCCTGTTCCATTTACGGATCACCTCAGGTCCCATCTGGCTGTCAGGTATGATATAGATCTCCATTTCAGGCGCATGATCGATCAGCTTTTCCACAAGAGATGTTCCTGCAAAAACCCCTTTTTTCTTTGCAGCGCTGCGCCCGATCACGATCCTGGTGATCCCTGAAAGTCTGGCAAACTCCGCGATCTGAAAAGAAATATCATCACCGTAAACTGTTTCTATTTCTGCACCAGATTGTTTTGCCAGCTTAATATTCCCTTTCAGGCGCTCCTGGTCCTCTTTTCCCATTTTTCCGGCCAAAGGTGTTTCTACAAATAATGCGGTTAATGTCCCATTAAAAGCCTCTGCCATCTGGGCAGCTGTGCGTATGATCTTTCCATTAGACGGTGAAGATGATAAACATACAAGTATCCGTTCTTCCATTTTTCTTTTCCCCAGGTTTTCTGATGCTCTTCTGAAATCTTCTTAGGATCCACAAGGCCTGCAAATGACCAGATTGCAGTATTATGTTAAATATGAAAACACTTCTGGATATCCCTGCTTGCTCCCAGCACCAGCATAGTAACATCTTTGTCCAGTACTGTATCCGGAGTAATGGACATTTCCAGCTTGCCATCGCGTTTTAAAGCCATGATAGTGATGTTGTATTTCTTTCTGATGTCAATATTTCCAACAGTCTTTCCCACCCAGTTTTCCGGAATGCTGATCTCAAAGATCGCATGGTCATCAGATAACTGGATATAATCAAAAATATGCTCCGAGCTATAACGGATCGCTGTCCAGTTTGCCAGCTGTTTCTCCGGATACACGACCTCATCTGCGCCATTGCGCAGCAGAAATCTTGCCTGAACATCCCTTGCGGCCCTTGAAACTACCAGCTTTGCACCCAGATCCTTTAAATAGGCCGTTGTTTCCAAAGAGCTTTGGAAATCCCCACCGATCGCCACGATGCACACATCAAAATTTCCAATTCCCAAAGACTGTAAAAATTCAATATTGGTGCTGTCCCCGATCTGTCCGCTGGTGACAAAAGGAAGCACTGCCTCTACACGGTCCTCCTGTTTGTCTACCGCTAATACCTGATGATTTAATTCGTTTAATTTCTCCGCAATATGTCTTCCAAATCGTCCAAGTCCTATTAATAATATTGATTTCAATATGATTTTCCTCCTTATTTTTCCATTGCACATATCCGATACCCGCCGCATACGCGGCGGTATATTAATATTCCCATATTATCCCACTGTGATCTTCTCCTGGGGGAATTTTGTCATACTCGGCCGCATACCGGACAGTGCTGCAAATACCAGCGTCAGGCCGCCTACGCGTCCACAGTACATTAAAACAATCAATACCAGTCTTGCAGCCGCTCCCAGGGTCGGTGTCACACCCAGTGTCAAACCTACGGTTGCAATAGCAGAACCGGCCTCAAACAAACTTGTGAGCACAGGCAGTCCTTCTGCATAGCATAAAAACAGTCCGCCCACTGTACAAAGCACCATATACATCAGCATAACTACTGCCGCATACCGCACGGTTTCCGTTGGAATACGTCTGCCAAAACACTGGGCGTCTTCTTTTCTGCGAAATACAGCCGCCGTTGAAAGCAGTAAAACTGCAATGGTAGTCATTTTCATACCGCCTGCGGTAGATCCCGGCGCACCGCCGATCAGCATTAACATGACCATTAAAAACAGTCCGCCTTCGCTCATCTGCCCGAAATCTGCTGTATTAAACCCGGCAGTTCTTGGTGTTACCGCCTGAAACAGGGATAACCAGAACCGTTCCAGTCCATTTCCCCACTGGGATCCGTGAAACTCCCCAAAATAGAAAATAACCGTAGGTACGATCACCAGTATCAGATCTGTTACCAGTATTACCTTGCTCTGCATCCTGTATTTTTTAAACTGCAGCTTATTTGTCTTTATATCTTCCCAGGTGAGAAATCCCAGACCGCCGATCAGTATGAGCAATACAATAACTGCATTTACAAGCCCGTTTCCAGCATAATAAGTCAGTGACGAGTACTGCTGTCTGACTCCCATCAGATCAAAGCCTGCGTTGCAGAAAGCAGAAATGGAATGAAAAACACCATACCAGATCCCTTTTCCCACTCCAAAGTCCTTTATAAACACAGGTGCCAGCAAAATAGCTCCTAGCAGTTCGATCAGCGCGATACCTTTCAGGAAAAAGCCTGTAAAACGGACAATGCCGCCTACCTGTGGTGCTGAGATCGACTCCTGCATCAGGCTTCTCTGCATCAGACCGATCTTCTTCCCTGAAACCATGGCTACTGCAATGGTAATGGTCACAACGCCCATTCCTCCGATCTGGATCAGCAGCAGGATCACCACCTGTCCAAAATAGCTCCAGTACGTAGCTGTATCATGGACGATCAGCCCTGTCACACAGGTAGCCGATGTAGCTGTAAATAACGCATCCAGAAATGGCGCGCTTCCCGGCTCCCTGGATGCAAAAGGCAGCATTAAAAGCAGTGTTCCCACTAATATAACTGCCAAAAAGCCAAATATAATGATCTGAAAAGAAGATAAGCTCTTCTTTTTTTGAAATAATTCCATTTTCCCTCCTGTAACAGCCCTTTTACCAGCAATGTCATTTCATTATGACATAATCCCCTCAAAGTTTCTGTTAAAAATACAACGCTTCGTATAAAGATTGTATAAAGAATTTATCTTAGATTTTTCTAAAAGTCCCCGCTCTTATCCATATCCGGCAGTTCCATTGCCTGTTGGTCTGAAGGCGCACAGCCAAACATCTTCCGGTACGCCCGGAAGAAGCTGGAATAATCTCCAAATCCGGCTTTAAGTGCTGCCTCTGCAGCCGGTGTTCCCCCGGCCAGTTCTTTTCTTGCAATCGTCATCCTTTTATATAAAATGTATCTGGCTACCGTAGTGCCTGCCGCACGCTTAAAGATAGCAGTCAGATGATTTTTACTCATATAAAATTTTTCTGCCAGTCCTTCTAATGTGAGATGCTCCGTCAGGTGCTCATTAATGTAACGCAGGATCTCCTGGGCTACATCTTCCTTCCCCGGTCCGCGACCTACCCCCTTTTCATACATTGCAGATAGATAGGTCAAAAACGATACGATCCGTGCGCGAATTGCAATATCCTGCAGTTCCCTGCTATAAGATCCACATTCTTCCAGGGAATTAAAATACCATTCTGCCCGGAACTGTTCTTCCATATACCACCAGCTTTTTCCAAGAATTCCCAAAAGCAGCTGTTTTTCCTTTTCCGTCAGAAGTTCCGGCACAAAGTGCAGCCGGATCCTGTGGTACTCGCTTCCGTCCAGCACCCGCAGCCCATGAAAGCAGTTTGGCGGAATGATCAGGAGACTTCCAGGCTTTGGTACATAAGAAGTCCCCTCCAGAAAGTACTCCACATTCCCTTTTACCATGTAATAGATCTCATAACTGTTGTGGCAGTGCATCTTATACTCCATATCCGCCTCATCACTGCGGGTATGGGCATACACCACCTGACTTGTTTTAAAACTGTCTTCCTGATACATGATCTCCCTCTTTTTATTGCATGATACCGGGTCCCAGGTTCAAAAATCCTCCTGCAAACAGGCTTGCACCGGATTTCCAGCCTTTTGCCCCTAGTATCCATTGTATCAAAGTTTGTTCGATTTGCAATATTCTTTACGCACATTACAATGGTTTTTACAATGTATCGGATATATAATAGGCAACGTAAACAAGAGAAAACCGAAAGGGCCCTCCCCCTTTCACACAAACATTTTATCCCCCCTTTATACACATATGTATACAGAAAAGACCAGGTATCCCCAGTACCTGGTCTTTTCGTTTTGTTAAAGTATCATCTGGAACAAAAGCACCATAAGCGGCATCGTCACAATAGAAAACAATGTAGTCATAACATTGATAGCGCTGGCATATTGGGAGTCGTTTCCATATACCTGGCACATCTGGGTGATCGTTGAAGCAGAGGGTGTGATCACTGCCAGAAATACGATCAGCAGCAATTTCTTTCCGTCAGGACTTCCATTTACAAGACCACTGACCTTTAAAAGGAGCAACGCCACCGCCGGTACTGCGATCAGCCTTAAAAATGTAATAAAATAAACTCTTCCATTTGTAAAAATATCTTTCAGGCTCATCTCTGCGATCAGCATTCCCGTTACCATCATGCTGGCCGGTCCGATCATGCTTCCCACAGAGCCAAAAGTCTGGTTTAAGATCTGGGGCAGGCGGATCTTTGTGAAAAACAGGAACACGCCTGCAAATACAGCGACCATATTAATATTTAACAATATCTTTTTCCAGTCGATCTTACTCTGCCTGCTTAAGACCCATTTTCCATGACTCCACACAAACACGATCTGCACACTCATAAACACGCAGCCATACAGCACCCATTCCTGTCCCAGTACAAAGGTTACAATGGGCATGATCAGATTTCCAGCATTAGAATAATACACAGATGCCTTTTCAACCTCATTTAAGCCCATCAGACGGCCTGCAATCCACACAATGGCAAGTAATACCACCTGCAGCATAACAGAGGCTGCAAAGGCCAGCAAAAGCCCCTGTACCTTCTCGCTGGTATAATCCACCTGAAACGCATTGATGATAACACAGGGAATGATCAGATACAGCACGATCTTTGATATAACCTTGCTGTCTTCCCCCTTCAAAAGCCCTGCTTTTACGATCACATAGCCCATAAATATCATTAAAAACAACTCTGCGATCTGCTGCATCAAAAGTAAACTGATCTCCATAGTAAAACCTTTCCGAAAACATATGCATGATAACAAAAAGATCCTGCACACAGACTGTTTATAGCCATGTGCAGGATCTGGAATTTTAAATTACTTTATTTTTTAGACAATACCCTGAGCGATCATAGCTTCTACTACCTTCTCAAATCCGGCAATATTTGCACCTGCTACATAGTTTCCAGGTACTCCGTATCTTTCAGCTGCATCTGCTGCCTTTGCGAAGATGTCGATCATGATCTTGTGCAGTCTCTCATCAACTTCTTCAAAGGTCCAGGACAGTCTTAAGGAGTTCTGGCTCTGCTCCAGACCGGAAGTAGCAACGCCACCAGCGTTAGCTGCCTTACCAGGCATGAACAGGATCTTCTTCTCAACGAACAGGTCAGTAGCTTCTCTTGTGGAAGGCATGTTAGCACCTTCAGCAACTGCGAAGCAGCCATTTGCTAAAAGAGCCTTAGCATCATCTAAGTTCAGCTCGTTCTGGGTTGCGCATGGAAGTGCGATATCGCAAGGAATGGTCCAGATGCCCTTGCCTTCTGTATAAACAGCGGTAGGAACAGCATCTGCGTACTCTTTGATACGTCCTCTGCGTACTTCCTTGATCTCCTTAACAATATCTAACTTGATGCCGTCTGCATCGTAGATATAGCCGTTGGAATCGCTCATTGCTACAACCTTTGCGCCATACTGCTGAGCCTTCTCAACTGCGTAGATAGCAACATTACCGGAACCGGAAACCAGAACAGTCTTTCCTGCGATCTCCTTGCCGTTGTGCTTTAACATCTCGTCTAACATGTATACAAGGCCATATCCTGTTGCCTGGGTTCTTGCTAAAGAACCACCGAAGGTTAAGCCCTTACCAGTTAAAACGCCTTCATATAAACCAGTCATTCTCTTGTACTGGCCAAACAGGTAGCCGATCTCTCTGCCGCCTACACCAATATCACCTGCTGGAACGTCTGTATCCTTTCCAATGTGACGGTACAGCTCTGTCATAAAGCTCTGGCAGAATGCCATAACTTCGCGGTCAGATTTGCCCTTAGGATCAAAGTTGGAACCGCCTTTGCCACCGCCCATAGGAAGACCAGTCAGAGAGTTCTTCAAAGTCTGCTCGAAACCTAAGAACTTTAAGATGCCCTGGTTTACAGATGGATGGAAACGAAGTCCGCCCTTGTACGGTCCGATTGCACTGTTGAACTGTACACGGTAACCCTTGTTTACCTGAACCTTTCCATTGTCATCTACCCACGGTACGCGGAAAGAAACAATACGTTCTGGCTCAGTGAAACGCTCCAGGATACCAGCTTTGCGGTACTTCTCCTCATTTGCATCAATAACCAGTCTTAAAGAATCCAGAACCTCTTTTACGGCCTGGTGGAATTCAGGTTCACCTGGATTCTGTGCAACTACTCTCTCGTAAATTTCATCAACGTAAGACATTTGAATACCCTCCTTGGTTTTTATTAAATTTTTTTGGAATATCGGCTCTATGGGGGGACCGGCTTCCCAGGGGATACTTGCTTTATTAAGCAGGCACTTTAGGAAAAGTATAGCAAGTTAATTTGCTAAAGTCAAGAAACAATTACATATTAAACCTATACGAAAATGCTTATTAAATATATAACTCCAAGTTATAAAAAAGCACCCTCCTTTGTATTCTTAAGAATCTGCACTTTTTCTTCTTCTGTCAGCCCAACCAGTTTCTTAAGATATTCAAACTCCTTCTTAAGCTCTGTACGGCAAATGGCCATATCATCGGTGCACACAGCTACCCTGATCCCCTGGCTTAAATATTCTCTTAAAGGATAAACTTTCATATCCGGGATCGCCTTGGTAATCCGGTTGCTGGTTGGACACATTTCCAAGAAAATGCCCTTTTCACGGATCATGCGCACAACAGCCGGATCCTCATAGCTTCTCACTCCATGTCCGATCCTTGCTGCACCCATTTCAATGGCACAGGCTACCTCTGCTGCTCCGCCGGCCTCACCTGCATGGATGGTAAATGGAATGTTCCTGTCAGCAGCCTTCTTAAACAGCTCTTTATATTTATAAGTAGGATAAAGAGCCTCTGCTCCCGCTAAGTCCATGGCTGCCACACCATAACCTTTCCTTCCGTCTGCCAGAATACGCTTCTTTACATACTCCCCGGTCAGCTCCATGGTTTCTTCGTTTGCCCTTTCATTTCCATTGCCACGCATACAGCAAAGGATCAGATTACATGGCAGTGTGGAGCGTTTAAGACCGTCCAGAGCCGCTTCTATGACCTGTGCCTGAGATAATCCACCCTGACAGTGCAGCTGAGGTGCAAAACGCAGTTCTGCGTAGGAAAGGCCTTCTGCCTTTAACTCTTCCTGTACCAGATATATCGCCTCACTAATACCTTCCTTTGTCTGCAAAAGTTTCAACGGCAGATCAAAACACTGCAAAAATTCATTTAAGCTCTGGCAGTCTTCCCCTACAGACAATGCATTGTTTAACTGCTCTCCCTCATATGGCAGTTCTATCCCCTGAAGTGCCGCCAGCTTTTTGGCGATCCGGGGTGTAATGGCACCGTCTAAATGAAGATGCAGTTCCCCATAGCCTGATTTTCGTTCTGTTGCTTCCTTTAAATCTGTTCCCATCTGTAATCCCCTTTCTCCTGCTATACACTCCCGGAATCTTTTTGTATTTAATTTTATTGATACCAGGGTCAAAAGGTCAAAAATCCGACGAGGGCTTGCTTTCAGGAAGATTTTTGAACTTGGAATCCGCCAAAAACATGAGTAAGAAGCCATTTGAGGAAGAAAAATGAGCAGATTACGAATGTTTTTAGAATACTTTTTGACCCCAACATCATTTTATTGTTTCACGTGAAACATTTTTTATATTCTATAGTATAACGGATTTTTCTTAAAAACACCATGATGTTCTCTCAGGATTTTTCTGTACCTGACCCCATAAATACGAACAGACCGCCTGCCAAAAAGGCCGACGGTCTGCTCCAAACACAAAGGATAAAGGTTTTACCCACAATGGGTTCGATTTATATTTAATGATTATTTTCCGTAGTAAGCTCTTAAGTACATTTCCTTGATCTCGCTCATCAGAGGATATCTTGGGTTAGCACCGGTGCACTGGTCATCGAATGCCTGCTCTACCATGTCATCCAGTCTGTCTAAGAAATCTTTCTCATCAATTCCGTATGCCTGGATAGAGGACTTAACACCAACCTGCTTCTTCAGATCTTCGATCTTCTCCATCAGCTTCTTAACTGCCTCAGCATCATCCTTCGCCTGGATGCCTACGAAACGAGCGCACTCTGCGTATCTTGCCTGGGTATGTGGATACTGATACTGGGAGAAGGTTCCCATCTTGCGTGGGTTCTCAGCAGCGTTAAACTCAATTACCAGGTTTAATAACAGTGCATTTGCAAGTCCATGTGGCAGGTGATGGAATGCACCTAATTTATGTGCCATAGAGTGGCAAACACCTAAGAATGCATTTGCAAATGCCATACCAGCCATGCAGGAAGCGTCTGCCATCTTCTGACGTGCTTCTACATTTCCAGGCTCATTGTAAGCAGTTGGAAGATATTCAAATACATTCTTCATAGCCTTTAATGCAAGACCGTCTGTATAGTCTGTAGCCATAACAGAAGCATATGCTTCCAGAGCGTGTACCAGAACGTCCAGACCGGATGCGCTGGTCAGTCCCTTAGGCTGGCTCATCATATTGTCAGTATCTACAATTGCCATCTTAGGCAGCAGCTGGTAGTCAGCTAACGGATACTTAACACCGGTGTTCTGATCAGTGATAACTGCGAATGGTGTAACCTCAGAACCAGTACCGGAAGAGGTAGGAACTGCTACAAAGTATGCCTTCTCGCCCATGGTTGGGAAGGTATATACACGCTTACGGATATCAATGAAACGCATTGCCATATCCATGAAGTCTGCTTCTGGATGCTCATAGAGAACCCACATGATCTTGCCGGCATCCATTGCGGAACCGCCGCCCATTGCGATGATCACATCCGGCTCAAATTCTCTCATCAGCTTTGCGCCAGCCTGTGCATTTGCCAGGGTTGGGTCTGGCTGTACATCAGAGAATACAGTGTAAGTAATTCCCATTTCATTTAAACGGTCAGTGATAACATGTGTATATCCATTCTTGTACAGGAAAGAGTCTGTTACGATGAAGGCTCTCTTCTTGCCCATAACGTCCTTTAATTCCTTCAGTGCTACAGGCAGACAGCCCTTCTTAAAGTAAACCTTCTCAGGTGCTCTGAACCACAGCATGTTCTCTCTCCTCTCAGCAACAGTCTTGATATTTAACAGGTGCTTTACACCAACGTTCTCAGATACGGAGTTTCCGCCCCAGGAACCGCAGCCTAATGTCAGGGATGGTGTCAGCTTGAAGTTGTATAAGTCACCGATACCGCCGTGGGAAGAAGGTGTATTGATCAGGATACGGCAGGTCTTCATGCGCTCTGCATGCTTCATGATCTTCTCAGTTTCATTTACATTGATGTACAGAGAAGAAGTATGGCCGTAACCGCCGTCAGCTACCAGACGCTCTGCCTTATCCAGTGCCTCGTCAAAGGTCTTTGCCTTGTACATTGCAAGTACTGGGGACAGTTTCTCATGTGCGAACTCTTCGCTGATATCTACGGACTCAACTTCGCCGATAAGGATCTTGGTATCTACAGGAACTTCTACACCAGCCAGCTTTGCAATGGTGTATGCAGACTGTCCAACGATCTTTGCATTTAAGGCACCGTTGATCAGGATGGTCTTTCTTACCTTTTCGATCTCACCTGGTTTTAAGAAATAGCAACCTCTGTATTCAAATTCTTTCTTGGCAGCTTCATATACAGGCTCCAGAATGGTTACAGACTGTTCAGAAGCACAGATCATACCATTATCAAAGGTCTTAGAATGGATAATGGAGTTAACTGCCATACGTACATCTGCAGTGTCATCAATGATAACCGGTGTATTTCCGGCACCTACGCCAAGTGCAGGTTTTCCGGAAGAATAAGCTGCTTTAACCATTCCAGGACCACCGGTTGCCAGGATAATGTCTGCATCTCTCATAACTTCGTTTGTTAAGTCAAGAGATGGAACATCGATCCAGCCGATGATGCCTTCTGGTGCTCCAGCTGCAACTGCTGCATCCAGAACTACCTTTGCTGCTGCAATGGTGCTCTTTTTAGCTCTTGGATGTGGGGAAATGATGATCGCATTTCTGGTCTTTAAGGAGATCAATGTCTTAAAAATCGCAGTTGATGTTGGATTGGTAGTTGGGATAACTGCTGCAACCAGACCGATCGGCTCTGCGATCTTCTTAATTCCATATTCCTTATCTTCTTCGATCACACCAACTGTTTTAGTGTTCTTGTATGCATTGTAAATGTACTCTGCTGCGTAGTTGTTTTTGATGACCTTATCTTCTACGATACCCATTCCGGTCTCTTCTACTGCCATTTTTGCCAGCGGGATACGCATCTTGTTTGCTGCGCTTGCTGCTGCGAAGAAGATCTTATCAACCTGCTCCTGTGTGTAGGTTGCAAATACTTTCTGAGCTTCACGCATTGCTGCCATTTTTGCATTTAAGCCTTCTACGCTGTCAATGATCTCCGGAACAACCTGTTCTGCTTTCTTTGCCATTTCCATTTCCTCCATAATTCCCTTTGTGTTTGTGTTACTTTGTAATGCCTTGTGTTTGTTATCGTTTTAATGTGTTTGTTTTCATGTTATGTTGTGTCGATTGCTTTATTTCTTTCGTTAATTAATTATCAATCTCACATTAGGCATTATATCGTATTGTTAAAAAAATGTCAACTATGTTTTTTAATAAAAACAAGGAAGTTCCTTCCTCATTTTTACGAGATCATCAATAAATGAATAGGAACTTGCTTGTATCAGGTGGGTGAAAACCCGCCTGATAAGCTGCAGAGCAGCTTTTTTATTATGAGCAGGTAGCGAAAGCGGATTGCGAATATCCTTTGATACAATACTTACAGAACCTGCCACTGGCAGCTTCTTCCAGATGCATGGCAACAAAAAAACGCCTGGAACAAGGGATTGCATAATGCATTTCCTGTTTTTGTCCAGACGTTTCTCTGTTTTAACCTTCTTTTATCCGGTTATTTATTGTTTTTATTTTAACACAATCTGCATTTCTGTCCTGTTTTATCACAAATAACAGAACATTTTCCTACAGATATTTCTTCAGATCTTCTACTCTGTCTAACTTCTCCCACGGAAGATCTACATCATGACGGCCAAAGTGACCATAAGCAGCGGTCTGCTTGTAGATCGGGCGGCGCAGATCAAGCATCTTGATGATGCCAGCTGGACGCAGGTCGAAGTTTTCACGGATGATCTCAACTAACTTCTCGTTGCTTACCTTTCCCGTTCCGAAGGTATCTACCATGATGGAAGTTGGATGAGCAACACCGATGGCATAAGACAGCTGGATCTCGCACTTGTCAGCAAGTCCTGCTGCTACGATATTCTTTGCAACGTAACGTGCTGCGTATGCTGCGGAACGGTCTACCTTGGTGCAGTCCTTTCCGGAGAATGCGCCGCCGCCGTGACGAGCGTAACCGCCGTAGGTGTCTACGATGATCTTACGGCCGGTCAGACCACTGTCTCCGTGAGGTCCGCCAATAACGAAACGGCCGGTTGGGTTGATAAAGAACTTGGTATTCTCGTCTACCATATCAGCCGGGATGATCTCGTCAAATACATACTTCTTAATATCCTCATGGATCTGCTCCTGGGATACATTCTCATCATGCTGGGTAGAAAGAACAACTGCATCCAGACGTACTGGCTTGTCATTCTCATCATATTCTACAGTAACCTGGGTCTTTCCATCTGGACGAAGGTACTTTAAGGTACCGTTCTTTCTTACTTCTGTAAGGCGTCTTGCCAGCTTGTGAGCCATAGAAATAGGATAAGGCATATATTCTTCTGTCTCATTGCTTGCAAAACCGAACATCATACCCTGGTCACCAGCACCGATCGCGTCTAACTCTTCCTCAGTCATGTGCTTTTCACCAGCCTGCTTTGCCTCTAATGCCTTGTCAACGCCAAGAGCAATATCAGCAGACTGCTCATCAATTGCAGTTAAAACACCGCAGGTATCGCAGTCAAAACCATATTTTGCACGGTCATATCCGATCTCACGGATAGTCTCACGAACGATCTTCTGGATATCTACATAAGCCTTGGTAGTGATCTCACCCATTACCATTACAAGTCCTGTAGTGGTAGCTGTTTCACATGCAACACGGCTCATTGGATCCTGTTCCATTAATGCATCAAGAATGGCATCGGAAATGGCATCGCACATTTTGTCTGGATGGCCTTCAGTTACAGATTCGGAAGTAAATAATCTTCTTTCCATTTGTTCTCCTTTTTCGTTTTTGTTATATTGTTATCTTAGTTTGCTTTGTTGACCCGTTACCCGCTAAAGCGGGCACTGCATTTCGTGAACAGCGAACGACCTCTGGCGCGCTCCCATATGCAATGGCAAGAAAAAAGTCCGCAGCAATTGCGGACTTGAAAATAGCAGATCTTCAAATCCTCTTATTGCTCGATCAAGCAGTTTTCCGGAATTTCCATACTCGTCTGCTCCTCGCTCAGGCTGGCACCTTCCGGCCCTTTCGCATGTGCATCTTGCTTTCACATACTCAACCGGGGTTGCCGTGACTTCGCAGGTCCTTTGTACCTCCATCACTCTGAATAAGGGATATATACGAACTTTTTAATTGTAAATCTAAACGGATTACCTCACATATCTTAATGGATTTGCGCAGGTATGTCAATATCTATTTTTCTCAATCAGCCTACACGCAACTTAAATTTCTGCACTTCGCGCTCAGAATCCACCTTTTCGATCACAGCTCCAAGAGCCTGAAGCTTTTCTTCAAAGCACTCATAACCTCTCTGGATATAGCCAATCTCATCTACTGTGGTATAGCCTTCAGCAGCCAGTCCTGCGATCACTAAGGCAGCACCTGCACGAAGGTCTGGAGCATTTACCTGAGCACCTGTAAAGCCTGCAACGCCATCAATGACAGCTACATTGCCTTCTACCTTAATATGGCTTCCCATACGTGCCAGCTCGTCCACGTATTTGAAACGGTTCTCAAAAATACTCTCCGTTACCATACTGGTTCCATTTGCAAGCGCAAGTGTAACAGCCATCTGAGGCTGCATATCCGTCGGAAATCCAGGATAAGGCAGAGTCTTGATGTCTGTATGTCTCTGTACCGGTTTTCCTACCACACGGACTGCATCATCAAATTCAATCACTTCACAGCCGATCTCAATGAGCTTGGCAGAAATAGCTTCCAGATGCTTCGGGATCACATTTTTCACCATGATATCCCCTCTGGTTGCTGCTGCAGCACACATAAAAGTACCTGCTTCGATCTGATCCGGGATAATAGAATACTCGGTTCCATGAAGCTTGCCTACGCCACGGATACGGATAGTATCTGTACCAGCACCTTTAATATTGGCTCCCATACTGTTTAAGAAGTTGGCTACGTCTACGATATGAGGCTCTTTTGCCGCATTCTCCAGAATAGTCTGGCCTTCTGCCATAGCTGCTGCCATCATAATGTTGATAGTCGCACCTACAGAAACCACATCCAGATAGATATGGCTTGCTACCAGATCAATGGCATGGGCGATCACTGCGCCGCATTCAATCTGTACATCCGCTCCCAGCGCGCGGAAACCTTTAATATGCTGGTCGATGGGACGGCTTCCAATGTTGCATCCGCCTGGAAGCGGTACCTGAGCGCTCTTATATTTTCCCAGCAAGGCGCCGATAAAATAATAAGATGCGCGGATACGGCGGATATATTCATCATCAACGGACACTTCTTTAATACCGCTGCCGTTGATTTTTACTGTATGACGGTCAATACGATCTACTCTTGCACCGATCTCCTGGATAGCTTCCAGCATTACATTGATATCTCTTACATCTGGAAGGTTATCGATCAGTACATCATCATCCGTCATGATCGAGGCGGCAAGAATACCTAACGCAGCATTCTTGGCACCGCTGATGGTTACATCACCCACTAACGGATTACCGCCTTTTATAATATATTGTTCCATTACACACCTCTGTTGCTTATTCAATCCTTACAGCAAATTCTTCTAATGGGACTTAAGAATTCCCTAAAACTTCGTTCACAATTTATTTACATCCATTAGATTATACCATAAGAATGGAATTTGTAAAGTGTGTGCTTTTTTATTCCACTTTCAGACCGCACAAAAAGCTGTTATTTGCTCCTGAAAAATAGACGGCCCCATCTCCCAGTCCCATCTTGGAGATCTCCTGTGTTGCCGGATCATAAATATTTACATTGTACTGGTCGTATCCATATAAAAGCAGATAGGAACCATCTGGTCTGCATGCCACCACCGGTATTCCCTTATCAATAAAATACAACACCTGATTTACATTACAGCCGGACCCATCTAATGTCATAAGTCCGCCATCTCTCAGCTTATTTTCACCTAAGCTGTCCATATAAGATAATAACTCTCTTGCCTGTCCGGCCGGATCTTTCAGGCTGCGGATCGGCTTCTTATTAATACGATCCCAGATCAGATGCTGATTTTGATCTGTTACATAGCCCATTTTTTCATAGGCTGTATTCACTGCTTCACTGAAATTTTTAAAGGCTCCCAGGTATCTTCCACCGCCATAAGCATAGAAAATAAGATCCGTATCCTCAAGATTATTCTGTCTGCCAGACAACTCCAACGTACTTGTATTTTCATAAGAAAATGCCTTTGGTACCTCTGTTTTCACAGAAGAAGCCTTTATTTCTCCATCTGTCTGTACAAAATAGACCCTGCCTTTGTCCTGGGACGCATACCATCCAAGTCCTTCAAAAGGATCCTTATCTACTTTTTCATTACAAACAATGGTGTCCTCATCCTGGTAAGCATACTGCCCATCTCCTATTTTCACCAGTCGTTTTAAATGGATTCTTCCATCTTCTGCCGTTACATCTGATATATAGATACCCGGCTTTTTATATTCGCTCTGAATGTTCATCTCATTATCAGCAATATACAAGGCGTACATAGGAAGTTCTTTTACAATTCCATTTACTGACCACAGATCACTTTCATGTCCGAAACCATAGATCAGATCACTTCCTACAAAACCAAGAGCCCTTACATAATCTCCTGATGGAGCTGTAATATCCTGTTTCTGTGCTGTATTAAAATCCATAACATGAAGCATTTCCGACTGATATGCATTATTTCCTTCCTGCCATGCCATACGGCTTCCATCTGCACTGACTGCAAAACTTCCCTGGCTCAGGCCATACGCTACAGTAACCGACTCATTGCTGTTCAGGTCAATTCCTGTAACCTTTCCGTTAAGCAGCAGGTAGGTCATACCATCTTCTCCCAGATATGCCAGTGTGGTAATATCAGACTCTAACTGGTCATATCCTTCTGAAACAGGCACAAAGAATTTTTCCTGTACTGTACGACTGTCTTCATCATAATGGTAAAATACCACTCCCATCTGCCCTTCATAGGTTCCCCGGTTCATATAGCCATATACAAGAAAATCAACATCTCCTTCATCTGAAGCTGCCAAAACTTTCACATTATGTTTCCCATAATCCGCTCTCACATCATCATTGGAGCCATCTGCGAAAGTAAACATGCAAAGGGCTTTTTTATCATGCTGATCATAGCGCCACAGATTTCCATTTACACGAAACAGGATATACCGGGAATTTTCGCTTTTCTGCGCCTTGATCTGCTTTGCATCCGAAATCCCCAGCAGGATCCTTTTTCCCGCAAAATTCTTCTGTTCCCCGTTAAACATTTCATTGGCATAACGGTTATAATTCATCAGGTAAATTCTCTTATCATTCCACTTCATAGTGAAATTATCTTCTGTCCGCACCAGGGAACGATTACCTGTGCTGTCTGTGACCCACACATTATATTCTACCTGGACCTGCCCCATGATCCCATCGTACAGCTGCAATGTGATCTGCGGTTCTCCCTCCAGTTCTGTTTCCAATCCGTCCCAGGTAAGATGATCAAAACTTGCCTTGATACTTACATTGCCTAAAGAGCTGTTATCCTCTCCCGGATTGGTTTCCAGATAAGACACCAGTTCTTTCGCCTCATCGTAATTCAGACTTTTTCTGGTGAAATTTTCTGCCAGATCCAACATATCTCCTGCATGGTTGGTATCAGCCCACATAATGCGGGTATAATAATGGATCTCTTTTTCTGCTGTACTTACTGTAAGATCCAGCAAATAAGTTTCATTTTGTGTCAGCAGATTTTGAATAGGAAGCACTACCTGCAAACTTCCATTTTCTTCCTGCCAGTTATCAATCTCTGTCCGTTCGATCAAACGGTCCATTCCCAGATTGCGCACTTCGTAGCGGATCCCTGTGATTCCATTATCATATTCATCAATATGCAATGTCAGCTTTCTGTCCTCAGGAAGTACGGAAATACTCTCTCCTGCCACCTGGTTTCCCATATCCTGAATGTATCCATGAAGAGCATTGATCTCTTTTCCATCAAACTCTGTATACACCACAGGAAATTCAGGCGCATCCATTGAAGAATAAACAGCCTCTTCCTTTTGCATATTTTTTCTTGCAGCAAAGAAATACACAGCCACCGATGCGGCAAATACCATTGTAAGTATCCCTGCTGTCCGTATTATTTTTTTCATATCATTCAGTCCTTTAAACTCAGCCCATTTATACAGCCGCCTGTTTTGACGGTCCCTTTCATTTTATATAATAACCTGTGAAACTACAACTTAATCTTTTTTTAAGTATTATAAATCTAAGTATTATAAAACAAAAAAAGATACTCTGTTCCACGTGAAACAAACACATGTTGCAGAGTATCTATAAAAATTCATTATTCAGGCTTTTTCTCTACATATCCCAAAGCCTGTTCCAAAGCTTCCTGTTCTTCATTTCCAAGGACTACATCTGTCTGTCCCCGATCCACTTCCTTCATATATATATAGCAGCCTTCCCTGCTGTGGATACAGTTCAGTACAAAACCTGTATTAGTATAATCCAGCATTGCAAATACAAAGCTTAAATTACCACCCATTCCCTGAAATGCATTGTACTTCACCATTCCAAATTTCTGAAAGGATGCGCGAAAATTACGGTTTAAGGTACGGATGGAATCCTTTGCCGCCCGGTCTTCTGCTTTCAGGTTTCGGATCTCTTCAATCTGATCCATGATCACATCTTCCAATGTTTCTGCATCTTTTCCCCGCATAAAATAATCATACTTGCGGGTCAGACTTTTTAACTGTACCATAGTGGAGATCAAAAAGATCAGTAATATTAACACTAAACCGATCAATCCCAAAATAAGAAATCCCGGATCAAACGGAAGCTGATTTAAAATACTGGTTTCCATCATGAATGCATCATTCTCCTTCTGTCGATCAGCCGATGGATTCTATCATTTCCACGATTCTTTCCAGTTCCGCTTCAGAATAATATTCGATTTCAATTCGGCCTTTATTTTTGTCTTTATTATGTATACTTACCTTGGTTCCCATAACAGATTTCATTCTGTCTTCCAGATTTTGGTAGATCAGTGTGAGAGCTTCATCCGGTTTCTTTTCTTCTTTCTTCTCTCCCGCTGCTTCCCGCTGCATCCGCTTTACCAGTTTTTCTGTTTCACGGACACTTAACTTTTTGTCCAGAACTTCTTTTGCTGCTTTTAACTGCAGTCCCTTGTCCTCCAGTGAAAGGAAAGCCCTTGCATGTCCACTGGTGATCACACCCTGGATCAGCATATTCTGGATCTGCTCATCCAGTTTTAAAAGGCGCATGGTATTGGTAATAGCAACACGGCTCTTTGCCACACGGGCAGCGATCTCTTCCTGTGTAAGATCAAACTCCCTGATCAGCTGCTGATAAGCCAAAGCTTCTTCGATCGGATTTAAGTCTGCCCTCTGTACATTTTCGATCAGAGAGATCTCCATTGCTTCCTGTCTGCTGTATTCTTTTAATACTGCAGGAACTTCTTTTAATCCAGCTGCTTTTGCAGCGCGCCATCTGCGCTCCCCTGCAATGATCTCATAAAAGCTGCCTGACTTCTGTACCAGAAGAGGCTGAAGAACTCCATACTGTTTAATAGACCCCGCCAGCTCATTGATCTGTTCTTCGTCAAATGTTTTCCTCGGCTGTTCCTTATTCGGCTGGATCAGATCCAGTTTGAGCATAAGGATGCGTCCTTTTTCATCGATCTCCTCTGCAGCAGCTGCCCTTTTCGCTTTTGCTTTTTCAAGCTCTTCTTTGCTCTCTTTTACAACATCTTCACCGAAAATCGCCCCCAGGCCTTTTCCTAATCCCTTCTTTGCCATTATAACTCTTCTCCTCTGCTTATCACTTCCGCTGCCAGCATCCGATAACTTTCCGCACCTGTTGAACGGGTGTCATAAAGATTAATGGACTTACCGTGACTTGGTGCTTCTGCAAGTCTTACATTTCTTGGAATAATAGTTTTATAAATGGTCTGATTTAAATTGCTCTTTACGCTCTCCACAACCTGCAAAGATAAATTGGTGCGGGCATCATACATGGTAAATACAACCCCTTCCAGTTCCAGCTGTGGATTTAATTTTTTTCTTACCAGTTCTACTGTCTTTAATACCTGATTTAATCCTTCCAGAGCATAATACTCACACTGGATCGGTACCAGTACCGTATCTGCTGCTGTCAATGCATTAATTGTCAGGATATTCAAAGATGGCGGACAATCGATCAGAATAAAATCATAATCATCTCTTACCTGATCCAGATAACGTTTTAAAAGTGTTTCTTTATTTTCTATTTCCTGAAACTCGATTTCTGCTCCTGCCAGGTTCATATCAGAAGGAAGTACATCCAGATTATCCTGTACATTCTTTACCAGACATTCGTCCAGTCCGGCCTCCTCCGCCATCAGATCATATACTGTATGTTCGTGTTCTTCTATTTCTACTCCCAGTCCGCTGCTGGCGTTTCCCTGGGGGTCAAAGTCTACCAGCATTACATGCTGTCCTGCCTCTGCCAGACAAGCTGATAAATTGATTGCTGTTGTAGTTTTTCCTACTCCGCCTTTCTGGTTGGCAATTGTAATAATTCGTCCCATATTTTTTACATCCTTTCTCAGAAAAACATTCATTTTCTGACCGTCAAAAACGATTATAGCACAACTTTATAGTTATAGCAAAAAGTTTCACGTGAAACATATAAATAGTTTCACAACTTTCCATCAACTTTTCTTAAATCTTTTGTCCGTTGTAATAGCGTACCCATTGTATTATAATACTGTTTAGATACCACATTACTTCATCACTATTATAATAAGGAAGAAAGAGATTATCTAAATGAAAACAAGAAATAAATTACTGACCTTACTTATCCTTTCTGCTGGCGCTGCTACTACTACTGCGCTGATCAATAAAGCAGTTAAACTTTCTGCTGTATCAAAGCACATTTTAGAGAGCCGCGTCTCTCTCTGTTATCGCTGGCGTCTGGGCAATATCCATTATACAAAGATCGGCGAAGGGAAACCTGTCCTTCTTGTACACGACCTTTCACCTGCATCCTGCAGTTATGAATGGCATTCCGTCCGCAGAGAACTTGCAAAGAACCATACTGTATACACCATTGACCTGTTAGGTTTCGGACGTTCCGAAAAGCCCAACCTCACTTACACCAACTATCTGTATGTGCAGCTGCTCTCCGATTTCATCAAATCAGAGATTGGTCACCGCACAGACATTGTAGCTACCGGTGCTGCTGCTTCTCTGGCAGTTATGGCATGTGGAAATTCTCCGGAATTATTTGACCGTCTGATCCTGGTCAACCCGGAGTCCCTGCTCTCCTGCAGTATGGTACCTGGAAAGAACGCGAAACTTTACAAGTTCATTCTGGATCTGCCGATCGTAGGCACCCTGATCTACCACATTGCAAGCAGCCGTCAGAATATTGCAGATGAATTTAAAAATCACTATTTCTCTAATCCGTACTCTGTCACTGCCCGGGATATTGACGCTTACTACGAAGCAGCACATTTAGGCGACTCTCCTAAATCTGTATATGCCAGTGTCAAATGTAACTACACCAAGTGCAACATCATCAATGCTTTAAAGAAGATCGATAACAGCATCTATCTTTTAGGCGGCGATCATCTGACCGGAATGGAGAAAATCCTGGAAGAATATAAAAATTACAATCCAGCGATTGAGTCCATTATGATCCCGGATACCAAACATTTACCTCAGTTAGAAGCACCTGCTGCGTTTCACGAAATGTGTGAAACATTTTTAGAATAACACCTGTTTTGAAAAATGTTTCACGTGAAACATCCACTATTTAATTTTCAAATTACAGGTTCATAGGTTTGTTTCACAGCAGCCATAATAATGTTTCACGTGAAACATTTTATGGCTGTTCTTTTTTACTGTTACAAGATCACTACATCAACCCGTTTAGGAGGTACCACTTATGCTTCGTATTGGCTGTCACTTATCATCTTCCAAAGGTTACTGTGCTATGGCAAAAGATGCCCTGAAAATCCACGCAAACACCTTTCAATATTTTTCCCGCAATCCCAGAGGAGGTAATGCAAAGGCGCTGGACCAGGAAGACATTGCCCGTTTTCTGGTGGAAACAGATAAAAATGATATCCATCCATTTTTAGCCCATGCCCCTTATACATTAAACGGCTGTTCTGCAGACCCGGCTCTCCGCGATTTTGCCAGACGCACGATGGCCGATGACCTGGCACGTTTGGAATTTACCCCTGGAAATCTTTACAATTTTCATCCCGGAAGCCATGTAAGACAGGGCGCAGATGTAGGCATTTCTTATATTGCCGATATGTTAAATGAGATTTTAAAGCCCGATCAGACTACTACTGTCCTATTGGAAACCATGTCCGGCAAAGGCAGCGAAGTAGGGAGAACCTTTGAAGAATTAAAAGCAATTATTGATAAAGTGGGGTTAAACAGCCAACTTGGAGTATGTTTAGATACCTGCCATGTATGGGATGCAGGCTATGATATTGCAGATCACTTAGATGAAGTAATTTCAGAATTTGACCGGATCATCGGTCTTGATCGTTTAAAAGCCATTCACTTAAATGACAGTTTAAATCCTCTTGGAGCCCATAAAGACCGCCACGCCAGACTGGGAGAAGGTCATATTGGATTGACCTCTTTAAAGAGACTGATCAATCACCCGGCGCTGGCTCATCTTCCCTTCTATCTGGAAACGCCTAATGATCTGGCTGGATATGCAAAAGAAATTGATATGATGCGGGAAGCATGGAAATATTAGTAAGTCAAAAAATATCCTTCGCCAAAGTCCCTGGTAATTATTTTCCAGGCTTTGGCGAATTATTTTAGACTGTTATACCCCTGTTACTTTATAAGGGATCATTACTCTTTTTCCCCGGATCCGGTCATTTTCTTCTGTATCAAACGCCTCTAAAAGCAGCTTTACTGCTTCTTTTCCCTGTTTCCGTCCATCTCTTTCTACGGAAAGCATTTCATCCTCTAAGAGTTTTGCCGTCTTTTCAGCATCCATTCCCATAAAAAGGATCTTTTCTGTTCCCTGTTTTTTCCCTTTAAAAAGCTCCTTAAAGCACTGTCCAACTGCTGTTTCATTTAAAGCAAAAAGAGCATCCGGAAGTTTCTTTCCCTGCAATACCCGGTTTATATCTTCTACTTCCCGCAGGATCAGTTCTTCCGGCAGGGCAATTCCATTATCTTCTAACGCCTGCACACAACCTCTGTACCGCTCCTCTGTAGCTGCATCATTTTCCATCTGTCCTACTGCAATCCCAATCCTTTTGCAGCCTTTTTCGATCAGTCTGCAGATGCCCTCATAAGCGCCACGGAATTCGTCTGCAAAAACGCCATCCATTCCTGCATTTTTTACGTCTTTTTCAGTCAGTACAACCGCTGTTCCGTTGGCTTCTAATTCCTGTAAAATGCTTCTCAACTCTTTATTTTCACTGCGCACAGGCACTAAAACAAGGCCTTTCATATGCTGATTTTTTACTTCTTCCAGCCACTTTTTTTCTGTTTTCAGGTCATTTTCGCTGTCCATAAAAACAAGACTGTAGCCATGTTTTGCTGTTTCTTTTGCCGCACCTTCTAATATCTTTCCATACTGCTTCTCTCCCACTCCCGGGATAATCATACCGATCGTAAAACTGTCTTTACTGCTCAGACTCCTGGCAATCATATTTGGCGTATAGTTGTATTCTTTAATGATCCCCATTACTTTCTTGCGGGTATCTTCCTTTACATATCCAGAGTCGTTTAGAACTCTGGATATAGTAGCGCAGGAAACTCCCGCAAGCTTTGCCATTTCTTTGATATTCATAACTTGCATTCTGCCTTTTTCTTAATGTATCGTTTTATTTTATTATTGCTTTTATTATCACTGCATTTGATTGTCTCAGATGTTTCTGACCGCAATGGCAATGAAAATAGTCTGATTTTTAATGCGTATTTGATATAATAATCTGATAAATATGTGTTTTTCATCTGCATGTAACCGATTTCATGCTCATTTTGTTCCCAGTGGCTCTTTTCCTGGAAGTCCCGCTTTTCTTGGATATTTTGCTGAAATCGGTTTCATTTTCTTAATTTTGATCAGACTTCTGGATCCTTCGCCTCCCGGAAGCTCAAATCCAGTCACATTTTCGATCTCTCCGCCTAATATTGCCACTGCCTTCTTTGCCTGAGCCAGTTCTTCTTCAATATCTCCTGATTTATAAGGAACAAAATATCCCCCCACCTTTACAAATGGCATACAATATTCTGATAAAGAGGACAGATTAGCCACTGCACGGGATACGCACAGATCAAATTTCTCTCTGAGATCCTTATTTCTGCCTCCATCCTCTGCTCTTGCATGGACGCAGGTGACATTTTCAAGATCAAGGCGCTCACAGACTTCCTCTAAAAAGCGGACTCTCTTATTTAAAGAGTCTAATAAAGTGACCTTCAAATGAGGAAAAGTAATCTTTAATGGGATGCCAGGAAATCCTGCTCCTGTTCCCACATCAATCAATGAAACCGTTTTCTCAATGTCAGAAAACCCTTTTACAAGACACAGACTGTCGCAAAAATGCTTTGTGATTACTGCATCTTCTTCTGTAATGGCCGTCAGGTTCATTACTTTATTCTTTTCTACCAGAAATTGGAAGTAATCGTAAAACTGCTCCAGCTGCTTTTCGCTTAGCTGGATGCCCAAAAGTTTTACTCCCTCTTCCATTTTCCGGACAAACTGTTCTGTCATAAATTTTTAACCTCTCATACCAGCATGTACCCGCGAGAACTCTCGCGGGTGCATATTTTTTCCTTAAGCTTCGCTCTTGCTTCTCTCCAGATATACCATTAATACAGAAATATCCGCCGGTGATACACCGGAAATTCTGGATGCCTGTCCAATGGTAGACGGCTGGATCTTATTTAACTTCTGTACAGCCTCTTTTCGCAGGCTGTTTACCTGGGCATAATCAAAGTTTTCCGGCAGCTTTCTGCCCTCTAACTTCTTAAACTGGGCTACCTGCTGCATCTGGCGCTTGATATAACCTTCGTATTTGATCTCAATATTTACCTGCTCCTGCACATCAAAAGCAAGTTCCGGACGTTTTTCATCTACCTCTGCCAGCTTCTCATAGTCCAGTTCCGGACGCTTGATCAGCTCTGCCAGGGTAGTTCCTGACTTAAGAGGTGTACTCTCATACTTAGCCAGAAGTTCCTGAACCTTTGGAGTACCGCCGATAGTTGCCTTTTCAAGACGCTCGATTTCTGCATCGATCTGTGCTTTCTTCTCAAGAAGATGCTCATATTCTTCATCACTTACAAGGCCAATATTATGTCCGATCTCGCGCAGACGCAGATCTGCATTATCCTGTCTTAAAAGCAGTCTGTACTCTGCTCTGGAGGTCATCATACGGTATGGTTCATGGTTCTCTTTGGTCACCAGATCATCGATGAGAACGCCGATATAAGCCTGGGAACGGTCCAGAACCACCTGCTCTCTGCCAAGGACTTCCATAGAAGCATTTACACCTGCCATAAAGCCCTGTACAGCTGCTTCCTCATAACCGGAGCTTCCGTTAAACTGACCGCCTGCAAACAGGCCGCGGATCTTCTTAAACTCCAGTGTAGACTTAAGCTGCAAAGAATTGATGCAGTCATACTCAATGGCATAAGCATTTCGCACGATACGCACATGTTCCAGTCCCGGTACAGTACGGTACATTGCATACTGTACATCCTCAGGAAGAGAACTGCTCATTCCGCCTAAATACATTTCATTGGTATAAAGTCCTTCCGGCTCCACAAAGACCTGATGACGCTCTTTATCTGGGAATTTTACCACTTTGTCCTCAATAGACGGACAATATCTTGGTCCTGTTCCCTCTATCATTCCCGAATATAGTGGTGAACGATCGAGATTTTCACGAATGATCCGATGAGTCTCTTCATTTGTATAAGTCAGCCAGCAAGATGCCTGATCAATCTGCACATCGTTTGGATTTGTTGTAAATGAAAACGGAACAATTCTCTCATCACCAAACTGCTCTTCCATTTTACTGAAATCAATGGAATTTTTGTCAATTCTCGCCGGTGTTCCCGTTTTAAAACGATACATCTTAATTCCAAGCTCTTTCAGACAATCCGTAAGATAATTTGCTGACTGTAATCCATTTGGTCCTGTACTCATGCTCACATCACCGTAAACACAGCGTGATTTCAAATAAGTTCCTGTACATAAAATAACAGCTTTGCACCGGTAAATCATCCCAGAATACAACTGAACTCCTGTCACTTCATCATTTTCAGTAAGAATATTCACAATCTCGGCCTGCTTAATCTCCAGATTCTCCTGATTTTCCAGAACCTGGCGCATCGTTTTGCTGTATTCATTCTTATCAGCCTGTGCACGCAATGAATGTACTGCAGGTCCTTTGGATTTGTTTAGCATTTTGGACTGGATAAATGTCTGGTCAATGACTTTCCCCATCTCTCCACCGAGTGCATCCACTTCTTTTACAAGGTGTCCCTTAGAACTTCCTCCAATATTCGGATTGCACGGCATAAGTGCAATACTGTCTACACTGACAGTAAATACAATTGTACGAAAACCAAGTCGTGCACACGCCAGAGCCGCCTCACACCCTGCATGACCGGCCCCGATCACTGCTACATCATATTGATCTTTATTTTCCCATACAGAATTTGCTGAATATTTCATTTACAAGATCCTCTCCTATTGTCTCGCCTGTGATACTGCCGAGTGATTCATATGCATCTAACAGATCAATGGAATAAAAATCTTCCGGCATTCCCATTTCAATACTTTCATTTACCTTCTGAAGTGATCTGTACGCTTCCTGAAGTGCTGTTTTCTGACGAACATTTGTAATATAAATCTCGTCATTAAATGTCAGTTTTCCATCATAGAACATGTCTTTTAAAATCTGCTCAAACTCCGCAATTCCACTCTTCTCTTTCGCAGAAACTTCAATGATCGGATTATGATTTTCTGTCTCACTCGAATTTACAGGCTGTAATTCATTCACTTTATTTTCAATTACTTTTTTCGTAACTATCATATCTAAATCTGACTTATTTAGCAAGATAATTGCCTGTTTTCCCTGTATCATCTTCAGAATCTCGATATCATTTTCATCAAGTTCAGATGACGCGTCAATTACAAATAAAATCAGATCCGCATCTTTTGCATAATTGAGTGCTTTATCTACACCAATCTTCTCAACAATGTCTTCTGTATCACGGATTCCTGCAGTATCCATGATATTCAGAGAAATCCCCTGCAAATTGATATGTTCTTCCAGTACATCTCTTGTTGTACCGGCAATATCCGTTACAATTGCTCTGTCTTCCCCAAGAAATGCATTCATAAGCGATGATTTTCCGGCATTCGGTTTTCCCAAAATTACAGTGTTCACACCCTCTTTCAGAATTCTTCCATCATCACATGTGTCCAACAGATGTCTGATATCACCGAGCAGTTTGTCCACTGTTATTTTCAACTTTTCTCCATATCCATCCACACTGATATGTTCCGGATCATCTAACGCTGTTTCAATAAATGCAGTATGATAAATAATTTTCTGTCTGATATTTGAAATCTTCTCTTTTACATTTCCTTTCAACTGGCTGACAGAGCTTTTCAATGCATATTCATTCTGAGCAGTAATCAGATCTCCTACTGCCTCTGCTTGGGAAAGATCCATTTTTCCATTTAAAAATGCTCTTTTTGTAAATTCGCCTGGTTCCGCCGGTCTTGCGCCATATTTGATCACTGTCTCTAGCACTTTTTTCACCACATACACACCGCCATGGCAGTTGATTTCCACAGTATCTTCTCCTGTATAAGTATGTGGACCACGCATCAGCATTACAAGGACTTCATCGATCACCTCGTCACCATCGCATATATAGCCATAATGAATGGTATGTGACATCTGCTCACTAAGCTTTTTATTCTTTTTTCCACGATAAATACGATCTGCAATTTCAACAGAATCTTCTCCTGTCATTCGTACAATACCGATTCCGGAATTACTCATAGCCGTTGAAATAGCAGCAATAGTGGTCTGCTCATTATAATTCATCGAATTCCTCCTAATAACATAAAATTGCATTTTTCGTTATATAAAAAATAGAGGTCATCAAAACCCCTATTTTTTCTTTCTTTATCTTCTTACCAATGTTACTACAACTCTTCTGTACGGTTCTTCACCTTCGCTATGTGTAGATACAGCAGAATCAGACTGAAGAGCAGAATGAATAATTCTTCTTTCATAAGGATTCATCGGCTCAAGAGAAACAGATCTTCTTGTTCTCTTTACTTTGCTTGCAATGTTCTTTGCAAGATTTTCTAATGTCTGTTTTCTTCTTCTTCTGTAATCTTCTGTATCGAGTTTTACTCTGACATAACCATCCTGCATTTTGTTTGCAACTCTGTTTGTAAGATACTGCAGGGAATCCAGTGTCTGTCCACGTTTTCCAATCAGAATACCCATATTCTTTCCGTCCATCGTGATGCTCAGAGCACCTTCTTCATCAATCTCTGCTTTCACTTCAACATCGTTCATATCCATTGCAGCGAGTACATCTTTTACAAATTTCACACATGCTTCTTTTGTCGCATCTTCAACAGGAGCAAGTTCAACTTCTCTCTTCGGAACTTCTTTTTTCACGAATTCCTTCTTTGGAGCCTCTTTTTTGAAATTATCTTTTTTCACATGCTCTTTTTTGTGGAATTCTTTTTTATGAAAATCTTTTTTCTCTTCTTTAAATTCTTTTACTTCTTTTTTAACAGGCTTTTCTTCTACTTCTTCAACAACCGGTTCCTCTACAGGTTCCTCTTGTTTTCTGCGCGCCTTTATTACTGCCTGCTTCATGCCGATTCCAAGAAATCCGGCACTTCCTTTCTCAATTACTTCGTAATCTAAATGATCACTTGTCACACCAAGCTGGATCAATGCTTCTGTAATCGCATCATCCAATGTTTTAGCTGATACAGTAATGTAACCGTCCATAATAGCGCCCCCTATTTGTCCTCATTGAATTTTCTAACCATATTGGCTTTCGCTGCAAGACTTCCTTCTTTTGCATTCGCTGCATTCTTTCTTGCTTTTTCAAGCTTTTTCTCTTTTTCAGCATCAGAAACACCCAGACTTGATTTCTCAGAAATGTTTTTCGTATTCATCTGAGCCATTGCATTGATCTTCTCTGCTTTCTCGCTTCTCTTTGCACGTTTCTTTTCTGCTTTTTCTTTATTCTTTTCTACCAGATCTTCAACAGACATCTTCTGCAGGTGTTTGTTGATAAATACCTGCTGTACACAACGTACTAACGCACTGATGATCCAGTAAATACCGATACCAGTCGGCAATGTAAATACCATGAATACAGAGAACAGAGGCATTGTCATATTCATTGTCTTCATAGTTCCTGCCATCGGATTATCTTTATCCATCTGCTGCTGTCCGGAAATTGCCTGGGACAGTTTCATACTTACATACTGTGTTCCGGCTGAAAGAAGCGGAAGCACGATTGCCGTGATCATGATCACAATTGCCGGCATTCCGTATGATCCACTGTTCTTCAGCATAGCAGCCGGAGATACGGTAAGATCCGGTATTGTAATAAATCTGTTTACTGCAGCCGGAGCTCCTTTGATTGCCGGTACATACTGCTGAATATTATAAATAACCGGATATAATGCAAACAGGAACGGCATCTGGATTAACAGCGGAAGACATCCTCCCATCATGGAAGTTCCATATTTGTCATATACCTGCTGGATTTCTTCCTGCTGCTTCATCATAGAAGCCTGATCTTTTTTGTTTTTATACTTTTTCTGAATTTTCTGTACTTCCGGGTTGATCACAGCCATCATTTTAGATGATCTCTGCTGATTGATCGTCAATGGAAGCATACAAGTATATACCAGAATCGTATAGATGATAATTGATAATCCTACAAGCCCATTATCTGAGGGCAGAGCCTTATCTAAGAAGTCATAGATAAAACTCATTACTTTACCTAATAGCCAGCATAACTGTCCTACGAGCGGCCAGTTTGCTGCAGTCAGTAAACTTACAGTCATTCGTTCTTCCTCCATCGTAACTACATTTTTTATGGAACTGGATCAACGCCTCCCTTTGAAAATGGATTGCATCTCAATATTCTCCATAACGCAAGTCTTCCGCCTTTCCATGCTCCGTATTTTTCAATTGCTTCTTTTGCATAACAGGAGCAGGTCGGATAATATTTACAGGTCGATGATCCTTTGAGGTTCGATAAATATTTCTGATAGAATCTGATATATGCCAACAGAATTCTTTTCATAACACGCTACCTCATATATATAATTCATGAAGAGTTCCAAGATGGATCAATGCGCTCTCTATTTCTCGATATGTTTTTCCTTTCGCACCGGCTCTGGCAATTACAACCAGATCCCATCCACACTTGAAGTGCTCTTCTTGTAGTCGATAACTCTCTCTAATTAATCTCGTTATTCTATGACGTACTATACTATTTCCAACTTTTTTACTTACAGATATTCCCAATCTGTTTACATCTGAATGATTCTCTCGAATATACATGACCAGATATTTGTTTGCACAGGATTTTCCTTCCTTATATACTAAACGGAAATCCCTGTTTTTTTTTAATGATTCGGAATATTTCATTTTCATTTTCTCCTAATTTTGAGAGAAGAAAAGGCCACATATATGCGGCCTACGCTGATAATTTCTTTCTTCCTTTTGCTCTTCTTGCTGCAAGAACTTTTCTTCCGCCTGCAGTGCTCATTCTTGATCTGAAACCATGAACTTTAGCTCTTTGTCTCTTTTTTGGCTGGAATGTCATTTTCATTGATATCCACCTCCTTATATTTTTAAGGGTTATCCCTCAGTTTTCTATAGACATCATTTTTTATTATATTCATAAAATTCCTTTACGTCAAGCAAAACCTGCGAGTTTATAGACTTTTTCTTTGTATTTTAGTTAATGGGGATAAATATGCCGGTATTCCACATTTTTCACTTCGCCTTATATAAATAGGTAAGAACTTATTTATCATGGAATTATCCACTAAATGTGGAAAACTTTGTGGATTTCAGTGGATAACTTGTGGATTTTAACTTTTTTTTCCACAAATCGAACGCAAATATGCCGTTTTCAATGGGGAAATTAGTTATCCACATTGATTAAACGTTGCCTAATCCCCCATTTTGATGTAAACTATAATAGAGTATATAGAAGATTAGGAGTTTTATAAAATGAACACAGTAGAGGAAAAATGGCCGCAAATAATAGAACATTTGCGCGTGGAACACGAATTATCCAATGTATCATTCTCGACATGGATTAAACCGCTGAAAGTATATGATGTCATCAACAACACTGTATTTATTATGGTAAATATGAATTCAAGTGTTGAATACATTGAAAAAAAATATCTTCTTCCTTTGAAGGTATGCATTGCTGAAATCACAGGAGAAGAATACGAAGTTTCTTTCATATCCGAAGATGATGACCGATTGAATGAAATACAGAATATGGCAGTTGAAGCAAGTCAAAAGAAACGTACGAAGTCCGTAGCCGAAAGAGCCGGGCTGAATCCTAAGTACACTTTTGACACTTTTGTTGTAGGCGGAAATAACAGTTTCGCCCATGCAGTTTCCGTTGCGGTAGCGGAATCGCCGGGACAGGTTTATAATCCTCTATTTCTCTACGGAGGTGTCGGACTGGGAAAGACTCATCTGATGCATTCCATTGCACATTTTATTTTAGATCAGAATCCAAAGAAAAAGATTTTATATGTAACAAGTGAGACATTTACGAATGAACTGATTGAATCATTAAAGAACGGTAAATCATCCGGCAACGAATCTTCTATGACAAAGTTCCGCGAAAAGTACCGGAATATTGATGTACTGTTAATCGATGACATCCAGTTTATTATTGGTAAAGAAAGTACGCAGGAAGAGTTTTTCCATACTTTTAATCATTTACATACTTCCGGAAAGCAGATCATTATCTCCAGTGACCGCCCGCCAAGGGATATCGAGACACTGGAAGCCAGACTGCGCTCCCGTTTTGAGATGGGTATGCTTGCAGATATTTCTTCTCCGGATTATGAGACACGTATGGCAATCCTTCAGAAGAAGATCGAACTGGACAAGCTTGAAAAATACAACATCCCATTAGATGTAATCCAGTACATTGCCACAAATATCAAGACAAATATCCGAGAACTGGAAGGTTCTCTTAATAAACTGATTGCTCTTTACAGACTGAATAATAATGAAGGAACGATTGACATATCTCTCGCTGCCGAAGCATTGAAAGATATTATTTCTTCTGATAATAACCGAGAAGTTACACCGGAACTCATACTGGATATTGTTGCAGAGCACTTCAATATCAGTATTGCTGATCTTAAGAGCAAAAAAAGAAACGCAGAAATTGCCAATCCTCGTCAGGTAGCGATGTATCTGATGCGTACAATGTCTACCAAAGAGCTTTCTTTAAAAGCAATTGGTGCTATTTTTGGTGGAAAGGACCATTCTACTATCAAATACGGTATTGAAAAGGTAGAATCCGAGATGGAGACCGACGAAACACTGGCAAATACTGTCAATATCATTAAGAAGAAAATCAATCCGGCTTAGTTTATGTGAATTATTATGTGGACTGGCTTGGGATAACTTTCATATAATTGTGGATAATTATGGGATTATATGTGGATTTTTAACCAACGCGGTGGATAGAATTTTTTTATCCCAATGCAATCCCCATGAATTCTCATCGAAATCCACAGAGTTTTTAATTCCGGAAACGCCGATAAACAGAGGGCTTGAAGGGGTTTTCCCCTTTTCCACACCCCCTAAGGCGACGGATACGGAAGCATTTCATAGACATAATATATATTGCGCACCGCGAAAGGAGTTTTACACACATGAAAATTGTTTGCACGAAAAGTAATCTTGTAAAAGGGGTTAGCATTGTTTCAAAAGCGGTACCTTCAAAAACAACAATGTCAATCCTTGAATGTGTATTGATCGATGCTACAACAGATATTATCCGTCTGACTGCCAACGATATGGAACTTGGTATCCAGACAGACATAGAAGGTGAGATCATCGAAAGAGGTATGATCGCTATTGACGCGAAGTTTTTCTCCGAAATCGTAAGAAAACTTCCAGACAGTGATGTCATTATCGAAACAGACGAATCTTTACAAACTACGATTGTCTGCGAGAAAGCAAAATTCAATATTTCCGGTAAACCGGGCGATGAATTTTCTTATCTTCCAATCATCGAAAAAGACGAATCGATTGAAGTATCACAGTTTACGCTGAAAGAAGTAATCAGACAGACTATTTTCTCTATTGCTGATTCTGACAGTAATAAACTGATGACAGGAGAACTTTTTGAGATTAAGAATAATATGCTTCGGGTTGTATCTCTGGATGGGCACCGTATCTCCATCCGTAAGATTGCTCTGGATGCAGATGTTACAGACAAGAAACTTGTTGTTCCAGGTAAGACACTGATCGAGATCAGTAAGATTTTATCCGGAGAAGCTGAAAGCAAAGTAAATATTTCTTACACAAGCAATCACATTGTATTTGAGTTTGATAATACAGTTGTTGTATCCAGACTTCTGGAGGGAGAATATTTTAAAATTGATCAGATGCTATCCAGCGATTATGATACTAAGGTCAGAATTAACAAAAAAGAATTGTTAAACTGTATTGACCGTGCTACTCTTCTCGTCAAAGAAGGTGATAAGAAGCCAATTATCATCAATATTGGTGATGAGATCATGGAACTGAAGATCAAATCACAGATTGGCTCCATGAATGAAGAGATTATGATCAACAAAGAAGGTAAGGATCTGTTGATCGGATTCAATCCGAAGTTTCTGATTGATGCATTAAGAGTTATTGATGACGAGGAAGTAACACTTTATCTGATGAATGCGAAAGCTCCGTGCTTCATCAAGGATGACAATGAGACTTATATTTACCTGATTCTTCCGGTAAACTTTAATGCGGCTGGTTAAGAGGTGAAAAGATGGAAGTTATAAGACTGAGAGATGAATATATTAAACTCGGACAGGCACTGAAAGCTGCCGGTCTTGTTGAGTCCGGAGTGGAAGCAAAGGAAGTAATCACAGAAGGACTCGTAACAGTAAATGGAGAAACAGATACCAGACGCGGCAGAAAATTATATGCCGGGGATATGGTATTATTTGGTGGAGAAGAGATAAGAATTGAAGATTGAGTCTTTAAAGCTTAAAAATTTCAGAAATTATGAGCTGTTATCTCTTGAATTTGACAAAGCAACAAACATCTTTTACGGTGATAATGCCCAGGGAAAGACGAATATCTTAGAGGCTGTCTATCTTTCAGGAACAACAAAATCCCACAGAGGAGCCAAAGACAAGGATCTGATTCGTTTTGAACAGAATGAGTCCCACATTGAGACAGTTGTAGAGAAGAACGGCATTAATTATCAGATCGACATGCATCTGAAGAAGAACAGTCCAAAAGGAATTGCGATCAATAAGATGCCGATCAGAAAAGCCAGTGAATTATTCGGAATTGTCAATATTGTATTTTTCTCGCCGGAAGATCTGAATATTATTAAAAATGGTCCCGGAGAGAGAAGAAGGTTTGTGGATCTGGAACTTTCTCAGCTGGATAAAGTATATCTGAGCAATCTTGCAAATTATAACAGAATTGTGAATCAGCGGAATCATCTGCTGAAAGAGGCGGCATACAACAGTGATGTACTGAAAACACTGGATATTTGGGATATGCAGCTTGTTCATTATGGCAATCTGATCATTCAGAGAAGGCAGGAATTTGTAGAACAGATGAATGAGATCATTTCCGGAATCCATAACAAACTGACCGGAGGAAAAGAATCCATCCGGATTTTATATGAGCCAAGCAATAGCTATCTGACGCTGGAGCAGGCGCTGAACAAGAACAAAGAAAAAGATTTGCGTATCAGAAGCACATCTGTAGGTCCGCACCGGGATGATATTGCATTTATGATCGGCGATATCGATATTCGTAAATATGGTTCCCAGGGACAGCAACGGACTGCGGCATTGTCCCTCAAATTATCAGAAATAGAGCTGGTAAAACAGTCGATTCATGATACGCCGGTTCTTTTACTGGATGATGTATTGTCTGAACTTGACAAACACAGGCAAAACTATTTACTGGATAGTATTCATGATATACAGACGCTCATTACCTGTACGGGGATGGATGAGTTTGTAAATCATCGATTTTCTATAAATAAAGTATTCCATGTCCAGAGCGGACAGGTAAAGAAAGAAAACTAGGAGGAATAGAATGAGTACAGAAAAAGTACAGCACGAATATGGTGCAGATGAAATCCAGATACTGGAAGGGCTTGAAGCTGTCAGAAAGCGTCCCGGAATGTATATCGGAAGTACATCATCGAGAGGTTTACATCATCTCGTATACGAGATTGTAGACAATGCCGTAGATGAGGCACTTGCAGGATTCTGTGACACGATTTTTGTGAGCATTAATAAAGATAATTCGATTACCGTTGTAGATAATGGACGTGGAATCCCTGTCGGAATCAATCATAAAGCGGGTCTTCCTGCAGTTGAAGTTGTATTTACCGTGCTGCATGCCGGTGGTAAATTCGGCGGTGGAGGATACAAAGTATCCGGTGGGCTTCATGGTGTAGGAGCCTCTGTCGTAAATGCGCTTTCCAACTGGTTGGAAGTTGAAATCTGTAAAGAAGGCAAGGTTTATAAACAGCGCTATGAGAAAGGAAAAGTCGTTCAGAAGCTGGAAGTGATCGGTTCCTGTGCTCCGGAAAAGACGGGAACAAAGGTTACATTTTTACCGGATGATACGATTTTTGAAGAGACTGTTTTCGAGTATGATATTTTAAAACAGCGTTTCCGCGAGATGGCATTTTTAACAGCCGGACTGAAGATTGTATTAAGAGATGAACGTCCGGAAGAAGAAACGATAGAACGGACATTCCACTACGAAGGTGGTATCCGCGAATTTGTAAAATATCTGAATAAGAGCAAGACTCCGCTGTATGAAGATATCATTTACTGCGAAGGAAATGTCAACAATGTATCTGTGGAAGTTGCAATGCAGCACAATGATTCTTACAGCGATAATACGTATGGATTTGTAAATAACATTACGACTCCGGAAGGAGGAACCCATGTAGTTGGTTTCCGTAATGCGCTTACAAAGACATTTAATGATTATGCAAGAAAGAATAAATTACTAAAAGACAGCGAGCCGAATCTGTCCGGCGAAGATATCCGTGAAGGACTGACTGCAATCATCAGTGTAAAAATTGAAGATCCACAGTTTGAAGGACAGACAAAGCAGAAATTAGGTAACAGTGAAGCAAGAGGTGCCGTTGACAGTGTTGTAAGCAAACAGCTTGAGATTTATCTGGAGCAGAATCCATCTGTGGCAAAGATGACAGTCGAGAAATCTGTGATGGCGCAGCGTGCAAGAGAAGCAGCAAGAAAAGCAAGAGATCTTACGAGAAGAAAATCTGCTTTAGACGGTATGTCGCTTCCCGGTAAACTGGCTGACTGTTCTGACAAAGATCCGAAAAACTGTGAGATATATATCGTAGAGGGAGACTCTGCCGGCGGTTCTGCGAAGACAGCGAGAGACCGTGCGACACAGGCAATCCTTCCACTGCGTGGTAAGATTCTGAATGTTGAGAAAGCAAGACTGGATAAGATTTATGGCAATGCCGAGATCAAGGCAATGATCACTGCATTTGGTACAGGTATCCATGATGATTTTGATATTTCAAAATTGCGTTATCACAAGATCATCATCATGACAGATGCCGATGTCGACGGTGCACATATCAGTACACTGCTTCTGACATTCCTGTATCGTTTTATGCCGGATCTGATCAAAGAAGGATATGTATATCTGGCGCAGCCGCCGCTTTATAAGCTGGAGAAGAACAAAAAAGTATGGTACGCATACAGCGATGAAGAATTAGACAGTATCCTGCAGGAAGTTGGACGAGACGGAAACAACAAGATTCAGCGTTACAAAGGTCTTGGAGAGATGGATGCAGAACAGCTCTGGGATACAACAATGGATCCGCAGCACAGAATACTTCTGAAAGTTAAGATGGATGAAGAGACAACAAGTGAACTGGATCTGACATTTACAACCTTGATGGGAGATAAAGTAGAGCCAAGACGTGAGTTTATCGAAGAAAATGCACAATACGTGAAGAATTTGGACGTGTAGGAAAGGAAAAGGATAAATGGAAGATAATATTTTTGACAAAGTCCATGAAGTGGATTTGAAAAAAACAATGGAAACATCTTACATTGACTATGCGATGAGCGTTATTGCTTCACGTGCACTTCCGGATGTAAGAGACGGTCTGAAACCGGTACAGAGAAGAATTTTATACTCTATGATCGAGCTGAACAACGGTCCGGATAAACCACACAGAAAATGTGCCCGTATCGTTGGTGATACCATGGGTAAATATCACCCGCACGGTGACAGTTCTATTTACGGAGCACTCGTTAATATGGCACAGGAGTGGTCTACCAGATATCCACTCGTAGACGGTCATGGAAACTTTGGTTCTGTAGACGGTGACGGTGCAGCCGCCATGCGATACACAGAGGCAAGATTAAGTAAGATTTCCATGGAACTGACAGCAGATATCAACAAGAATACCGTTGATTTTGCGCCGAACTTTGATGAGACAGAGAAGGAGCCGACAGTACTTCCGGCAAGATTTCCGAATCTTCTGGTAAATGGTACTTCCGGTATTGCGGTAGGTATGGCAACAAATATTCCGCCGCATAACCTGAAAGAAGTCATCAATGCAGTTGTTCAGATCATTGATGATCAGATCGAAGACAGAGAAGAGACAACGATTGAAGAGATCCTGAAAATCATCAAAGGACCGGATTTCCCGACAGGCGGTATGATCCTTGGAACAAGAGGAATCGAGGAAGCGTATCGTACCGGCCGTGGCAAGATCCGTGTCAGAGCAATCACAGATATTGAAGCTATGCCAAATGGCAAGAGCCGTATTATTGTAACGGAACTTCCGTTTATGGTAAATAAAGCGAGATTGATTGAGAAAATAGCAGAGATGGTCAGAGATAAGAGAATCGATGGAATTACAGATCTGAGTGACCAGTCCAGCCGTGAAGGAATGAGAATTGTCATTGAACTCAGAAGAGATGTCAATGCAAATGTCATCCTGAATCAGTTATACAAACATACACAGTTACAGGATACTTTTGGTGTGATCATGCTGGCACTTGTCGGCAACCAGCCAAAAGTCATGAATCTTCTTGAGATGTTAAATCACTATCTGAATCATCAGGAAGAAGTAGTGACAAGACGTACACAGTATGAGTTAAACAAAGCAGAAGAAAGAGCACATATTTTAAAAGGACTGCTGATCGCACTTGATAATATCGATGAAGTAATCAATATCATCCGAGGTTCGCAGAATGTCCAGATCGCCAAAGCAGAGTTGATTGAACGGTTCGGACTTTCCGAAGTACAGGCACAGGCAATCGTAGATATGCGTCTGCGTGCGCTGACAGGTCTGGAAAGAGAGAAGATTGAAGCTGAATACAAAGAACTGATGGAGCAGATCAGCAGATTAAAAGCAATCCTTGCTGACAGAAAGTTACTTCTTGGCGTGATCAAAGAAGAGATTCTTGTTATCCGTGATAAATACGGTGATGAGAGAAGAACATCCATCGGATTTGATGAGTTTGATATTTCCATGGAAGATCTGATTCCAAGAGAAGATGTTGTTATTACAATGACCAAATTAGGATATATCAAGAGAATGTCCAATGATACATTCAAAGCACAGAACCGTGGTGGCAAAGGTATCAAGGGAATGCAGACACTGGATGAAGATTATGTAGAAGAACTGTTTATGACGCATACACATCATTACATCATGTTCTTTACAAATACCGGAAGAGTTTACCGTCTGAAAGGCTATGAAATCCCGGAAGCTTCCCGTACTTCAAGAGGAACTGCGATCATCAATCTGCTGCAGTTGATGCCGGGTGAGAAGATCAGTGCTGTCATTCCGATTGAGGAGTACAGAGAAGGTGAGTATCTGTTCATGGCTACGAAGAAAGGTCTTGTTAAGAAGACGCCTATTACAGATTATGCAAATGTAAGAAAGACAGGTCTTGCAGCAATCACTCTTCGTGAAGAAGATGAATTGATTGAAGTAAAATACACAGACAATAATCAGGATATCCTGCTTGTTACCAAGTATGGTCAGTGTATCCGTTTCAAAGAAACAGATGTCCGTTCTACCGGAAGAACATCTATGGGAGTACGCGGAATGAATCTTTCTGACAGAGATGAAGTCATCGGTATGCAGTTAGATTCCCAGGGAAGTGAGCTTCTGTTTGTATCTGAAAAAGGTATGGGAAAACGTACTGACATGGATGAATTTACACCACAGAACCGTGGCGGTAAAGGTGTGAAATGCTATAAGATCACAGAAAAGACAGGTAACGTAGTTGGCGTAAAAGCTGTCAACGAAGAAGATGAGATCATGATCATCAATACGGAAGGAATTATCATCCGTATGAAGTGTGAAGGAATTTCCGTACTTGGAAGAATTACATCCGGAGTGAAGCTCATCAATCTTAAAGATAAAGACATCGTTGCAAGTATTGCGAAAGTAAGAAAAGGCGACGAGGACGATTCTGAGGAGGAGCAGGAGAGCACTTCCGAATCTGAAGAAGCAGATGTAACAGAAAACGATACATCTGAAGAATAGAAATATTATATTGATTAAGTAAATAGAAAAACTGACGTATCTGCAGAAAGAATCTCAGGAAGATCTGAAGTACGTCAGTTTTATTTATTTTATTATGACTGCTGTCATATTCTGCAAAAATCCTCTGGAATCCGGATTCCACTACAGTGTTGTTATGGGACTTCGCCTCTTAATATTCCCTGATTGTCAATAGTACATAAAATCTGTGAAAATAGAGTGAAAGGAAGAGAACATTTTATTTTCGTAGAATTTTTATCAATAATGATGTAAGATAAAAAGAGGAAAATAAAGGAGGTCGTTATTATGACTACGGATATTAATATGGAGCAATTACAGAAGGATGCAGTAGAGATTTTCAATCAGGGGTTCGCCTGTTCAGAATCGCTGATCTATGCTATCCGCAAGAATTTTGATCTGGATATGTCGGATGATGCAATTGCGATGAGCTCAGGATTTCCATGGGGACTTGGAGGAGGCGGCTGTATATGCGGAGCGCTTGCCGGAGCAACAATGATGATCGGGTATTTCTTTGGACGTACCACACCGGGAGATCCAAAGATCAACAAATGTTTTGCCCTGACAAATGAATTACATGATTTCTTCAAAGAATATTGCGGAGCAACCTGTTGTCGTGTACTTACAAAAGGAAAAGAGAAAAATTCTCCGGAACGTAAGGCACAGTGTACAGACTTTGTAGCAGCAACTGTAAAGAAAACAGCAGAAATTATTCTGCGTGAACTGGAAGCATAGATTCTGGAAAGATTAAAGTTACACTTTTTAGCAAAGATAAATTTAAGAAGCGAGTATAAAAAAGGCTTACCTGCAGAGGTAGGTCTTTTTTGCTGAATGTTAAAATATAAAAAATTCACCCTTTAAATATCGAAAAAAGATAAAAATATATTGAAAAACAATAAATACATATTGAAAAACAATAAAACATATGCTATTTTATAGAAAATGAAATAAGAAGGAGCGATCTAATTATGAATACAAAGACAGTTAAATTTACAAAACATATTCTGGATGTAATGTTTGTAAGTGGAATTATTGTAATTCTGACATTGCCAATCAGTTTACGATATCTTGCAAAGTTCAAGATTGAGGTATTTATGAATCAGTATATACCAATGCTTATTATTTTCGGAATATCAGGAATCCTTGGAGTGACGATCATATATGAACTCCGCAGAATGATGAAAACCGTAATGGAAGAAGAGTGTTTTGTAACCGCTAATGTAACGAACCTCAGACATATGGCAAGATTAAGTTTCGGAATTACAATTTTATGGATTATAAAACTATTTTTCAATCCGACACCGGCGGCACTTGTAATTATAATCGTTTTCTTTATCGCAGCTCTGTTCAGTCAGGTACTTGCATGTGTATTCAATCAGGCAATCGCATACAAAGAAGAAAATGATTTTACGATTTAGGGGGTGTCACAATGGGAATTAAAGTACATTTGGATGTAATGATGGCACAAAAAGGAATCGGACTCGTTGAACTGGCGAATAAAATTGAAATTACGCCGGCAAATCTGTCAATTTTGAAAAATAACAAGGCAAAGGCAATTCGTTTTACAACATTAGAAGCTATCTGCAGAGAGCTCGACTGCCAGCCAGGAGATATTATCGAGTATACGAAGGAGTAATATGCGAAAGAAATTAATTTCGGCCATTTTAATTGTAATATTCTTTTTTGCTGTTCTATTGGGTATTTATCAAACAAATTACAATAGCATTATTAAGACATATGGCGGAGAAGTATCAGAAAGTTTCCCAGAGAAGATTCCATGTGCCAAAAACAAAAGTAAAGTGGACATATAGTTTTGTAAAATGTAGTGGAACGCAAGAAAAAGAATACGAATGGAATCATGGTTATGTATGTGGATGGGCAGCCAATGATGAAATTCATACAATTGTATATTTTTACGAAAATTGGTAATTAAGATTGTGGATATTGAAGGAGCGTTTAATATGAATCGATATATTGAAAAAATAAAAGAAGAATATCCGTTTTTTGCAGCATTAAGTTTATTATATGGAATTATTTTCACAGTATCATTGTATGAAAATATTTCCGGAATCACATTTCCAATATGCATCGGAATCACAATTATTTTTATAAAAATTTTTTTAAAGAAACTGGGTCTGAAATTAAAAAAGGATTCCTGGATATACATAACAGGAATGTTGCTTTTAGGAATATCAACTGCATGTACAACATCGTACTTTTTTATATTTTTCAACTGGGTAGGAACAGCAATTTTATTAACCGTATTTATGCTGCATCAGTTTTATGATGATACAAGCTGGAATTTCGGCGGTTATCTGAAACGAATCATTTTACTTGGAATTGGAATGATCGAAAGTACGCCAGCTCTGTATGTTGGAGGAGTAAGATATCTAACAAGAGATCACACCGGAGAAGATAAAGCAAAAAAGAAAAATATGTTGATTGCAGTTTTAGTTGGAATAGTAATTGCAGCATTGTTGCTTCTCATCATATTTCCGGTGCTGCTCAGTTCGGATGCAATATTTGCAGGGATATTTGGGAATGTATTAAAGCATATAAAAATAGGCAGGGTACCTGGATATATCGTTTTATTTATAGCAGGTGTACATTTATGCTACACATTTTTCTATGCAGCCAGCAGAAAAAATCTCTCAGAAACTGATAAAGAAAAGAAGAAAAATGGAAATGCAGTAATTGCAATAACATTCACAGGAATCATCAGCGCAATTTATGTATTATATTGTATAATACAGATTTTTTATCTATTCATCGGAGTGCAAAAAGGTCTTCCGGCAAATACAACCTATGCGGAATATGCAAGAGGCGGCTTCTGGCAGTTATTGTTTGTCAGTGCACTTAATTTTATAATTGTTATATTATGCCTTTATATATTCAAAGAAAATAAAATTTTAAATATTATACTAACCATAGTCTGCAGTTGTACATTTATAATGCTCATTTCAGCGGCATACCGGATGTTACTTTATATCGGAGCTTATCATCTTACATTTTTAAGAATACTTGTATTATGGTCATTGCTGGTACTTGGGCTTGTTATGTGTGGCGTCGTGATTTCGATATATAAAAGAAACTTTCCAATGTTCCGCTATACAATGGTGATTGCATTTGGATTATATATTTTTTTGTCATTCAGCCAACCGGACTGGATGATCGCAAAATATAACATCACTCATATGCAGGCAGAAAATAAAAAACTGAAATTTAATGATATAGCAGAGCTGACAGATATGTGGTCAGAAGATGCTGCTCCTGTATTAGCAGATCTGAAATCGGAAGATCTGGACAGTGAAGATATAGATAATGTAAAAGATGTACTGGCGGAATATTTCCGAGGAGTGAAAAAAGACCAGAGTGATCTAAATCTAAGAAATTGGGATTTAGGAAGGTATAAAGCGAAAAAAGCAGTAGAAAACTTCCAAAAGGGGACGGGGATTTTTTAGAAAATCCCCGTCCCCTTTTGGACATGCACCTGGCACTTTAAAAAAAATCCCCGTCCCCTTTTTACTAACTTTACATTTTATCCACAAAACATTATACTAAAATAGATAATATTCCCCAACAGTGGGGAAACGAATAAGGAGAGGAGTTTACAATGAAAAGGATCATAATGATGGTATTTCGGAATCTGTTTCTAGTTCCTTATATGTGGATAAGATTGTGCTATCATGCATCACATGTGGATAAATACAAAGAAGAACAACATTACGAGTTACTAAAGTATATTACTCACAGAGCAAATAAAGGTGGAAACGTTACGATTGATGCATACGGTGTGGAAAATATTCCGGATGAAAATGGATTTATGTTCTTTCCGAATCATCAGGGGCTTTATGATGTATTGGCTATTCTGGATGTATGCCCGAAGCCATTTTCAGTTGTAGCTAAGAAGGAAATTGCGAACATTCAGTTTTTGAAACAAGTATTTGCCTGTATGAAAGCATATATGATAGATCGAGATGACATTAAGCAATCACTTCAGGTAATTATCAATGTAACAAATGAAGTAAAAAAGGGAAGAAACTATTTAATTTTCCCAGAAGGAACAAGATCTAAAAATGGAAATGAGCTTCTGGAGTTTAAAGGTGGAAGCTTTAAAGCTGCTACAAAAGCAAAATGTCCAATCATTCCGGTAGCTTTAATAGATTCATTTAAACCATTTGACACAAATACTACAAGTCAGGTAACAGTTCAGGTACATTTTCTGAAACCTCTTTATTATGAAGATTATAAAGATATGAATACAAAAGAAATAGCAGCGCTAGTCAGAGAAAGAATTCAGAATACAATTAGAGAAGCTGGATTTTAAATAGAAATAGTGCAACGTAAAGAAACTTGTTTTTCTACGAAGTGAAGAAAAAGAGTAGAAGTTGGTTTTACAAATGGGAAAGTAAAAAGGGCTTATTTAGTTTCACAATGAGATAATTGAGAAAAAATAAAAAAATGGAAATACTATATTGACAATAAACATTAACTCTAGTATAATAATGCGTGCTGGAGAAATACTCAAGAGGCTGAAGAGGCGCCCCTGCTAAGGGTGTAGGTCGGGTAACCGGCGCGAGGGTTCAAATCCCTCTTTCTCCGTAAGAAAATCGCAATTCATTGAATTGCGATTTTTTGTTATGGCAATGAGAAAAATACGCCATGCTTTTATGACAGCATTTGTCGACCGCTAATCAGCGAATAAAACTCGCAGAGTGTTTTCTATTTTACCGGTTTTATTATTTAACAGAGAAAGCATCATTAATTGTAATGGCAAATAAAATGAAAGCTATAGAAAATATAATATTATATGTATTATTATAAATAATCGAATGCAAAAAATTGTGTTACAAAAATATAATGTGAAAAGATATATAAAATAAGAAGTAAGAATGTAGAGTGTACAGTTATGATATGGGAATATAAAGACCTATATATAGTATAAAAGCATTAAATTAATACTTTGTGTAGTATTAGAAAAGAAAATGTAAAAAAGTGTAAAAAAAATTACTAAAACTATTGACATGTAATTGTGTAAATGGTATTATATCTAAGCTGACTCGCAAGAACAACGGTTCAAACGAATAGCAAAATAAATTTAAAAAGTTGTTGACAAACGCTTGAAGATGTGATAATCTAATATAGCTGTCGATGAGACAACAGATAAGAACCTTGATAATTAAACAATAGACAACAACCCTGAAAATTCTTAAGAGAATATTCAGAACGGACAAAGAACAAAATGAAGTTCGACTCTGTCGAACGACTTTCACACTAAATTCGTGAAAGACCTCATTAAGTGTTCAATGTCAACCTTAAAACAGTAAAAGGGATAAGAAAGCTAGTAGTTTTCTTGAACTGGAACGAACTTGATTTTAAATCCGAGTCAAATCGGAGTTAAGATTTTTTAACGAGAGTTTGATCCTGGCTCAGGATGAACGCTGGCGGCGTGCTTAACACATGCAAG